>Ga0265316_10000766_pt1 | contig 35418 bp, 35 predicted proteins | sample 4522metaG_FD_202092 | JGI IMG/M metagenome (GOLD analysis project Ga0265316, IMG submission 202092) | Rhizosphere microbial communities from Carex aquatilis grown in University of Washington, Seatle, WA, United States - 4-5-22 metaG | ecosystem: Host-associated > Plants > Roots > Rhizosphere >...
GAGAGGGGCCCAGGCGACTACCGTATTCGTCGTGCCGAGGTCGATGCCGACGGCGAAACGCGCGGGCATGGAGGGTCCTTGGCACCTAGCACGCCGCGGACGAGTATCATCGGCAGCGGAAAGCCCGATGCCCACGACCATGACCATGAAGAAGACGCCGGTCCATCTCGCGTTCCTTGCGGCCGAGTTCAACGCTCCGCTCATCGAGGCCATGCTTCGGGCGGCAGCCGACGAGGCGGAGCATGCCGGCGCGCTCGTGGTCTGCGCGGAGCGCGTGCCGGGATGCTACGAAGTGCCTCTCGCCGCCAAGCGGCTCATCGCGCGCGGCGACGTCGGCGCGCTGGTCGTGCTGGGGTACATCGAAAAAGGCGAAACCCTACACGGCGTTGTGATGGGACACGTCGTCCACACCGCGCTCATGGACCTTTCGCTCGCGCACGACAAGCCGATCGGCCTCGGGATCATCGGTCCGGGCGCCACCGCCGAGCAGGCGGAGAAGCGCAAAGACGGTTACGCGCGCGCGGCGGTCCGCGCCGCTCTCGCGGGCTAGACCGCTGGTGCTTTTCGCCGATAGCTTCGCGATCCCGGTGTCGAGCGTGCTCGCGTACGGGAAGTACGCTCCGCGCGCTCGCCGCCGGGCTCGCTCGCTCTCGACGAAAATCACCAGGGTCTAGCGCGCGGTAGATCTCGTCCCCGCGCGCTATCCTTCGCCGGGTGGAGCCGGCGAAGACCCTTGCGACTTGGGAAGCTCTCCGCACCCTGCCCGTAGGCGTCAAGGCGGAGATCGTCCACGGCGTGCTGGTCACCCCCCCGGCCCCGCTGCCACGACACTCGAGCGTGCAAGGCAAACTCCGGCGATTCATCGGCGGGGCGTTCGACGACGACGACGGCTCGGGCGGTCCCGGGGGCTGGTGGGTCTTCCTCGAGGTCGACGTTCGACTGTCTCCGCACGACATCGTGAGGCCGGACCTCGCGGGATGGCGTCGGGAGCGCCTCGCGAGCCCGTGGGACGTGCGGCCCATCGACGTCGTGCCCGACTGGATTTGCGAGATCATCTCTACGAGTAACGCCGGCCATGACCGCGTGACGAAGCGCGAGCTCTATGCGAGACACGGCGTCATGCACTACTGGCTCGCCGATCCATCGGCGGGCACGCTCGAGACGCTCCGTCTCGAGCCGCAGTCGAGGCGCTGGGTCGACGCGGGAGCGTTCGACGCATCGGCCCGCGAGCGCATCGCGCCGTTCGACGCGATCGAGCTCGACTTGTCGCGCGTCTTTCCCCCGCCCGTTCCCGGGTGAGCCGCATTCAGCGAGGCTTCCGCGAGCGCTTCCCATCCCCGAGCGCAGCGCGGAGCGCGGGCGTGGCGAGCGCCAGGAACGCGCCCACCTTCGCCGACGTGGCGGCCCGCGCCGCAGACACGAGGTGCACGGGCAGCGGGTCGGGCTCGTATGCCGTAAGGAGCACCGTAAGCGCTCCCGCGCGAAGCGGCGTGGCGACCTGGTACGAGAGCACGCACGTCACGCCTTGGCCCTCGAGCGCCGAGGCGATGGCCGCCTCCGCCGTGTTGACGCTCAGGATGGGCTCGACCCGCACTTGCTTTGCGCGGCCCCCGTGAGGCCCCGGTCCAAAGCTCCACGTCTCGCTCGGGGTGAGCGCCGTGAAGCTGATACAGCGGTGGTCGGCGAGGGCTCGGGGCTCGCTCGGCTGGCCGTGGCGTGCGAGGTAGGCCGGGCTCGCGCAGACGACGCGGCGGGTCGCGCCGACGTGGGTGGCGACGAGCGCCGAGTCGGGCAGGTGCGCGATCCGAACGGCCGCATCGATCCCCTCGTCGACGAGATTGACAATGCGGTCGAGCAGCAGAAAGCGCACCCGGACGCCCGGGTTGGCCGCGAGGTAGGCGTCGACGACTGGCCGCACGTGCAAGGCCCCAAACATCACGGGGGCTGTGACGGTGAGGACGCCTTGGGGCGCCTCGCCGACGCTACCCGCGCGCTGTTCGGCGTCGGCCAGGTCCGCCAGCACTCTGCGGCAGACCGCGACGTAACGTTCGCCCGCGTCGGTGAGCTTCAGCATACGAGTCGTGCGGACGAGCAGCGTCGTGCCGAGCCGCCGCTCGAGCGAAGTGATCGCGCGAGAGACCGCGGCGATTGACCGCCCTCGGGCTTGGGCGGCTCGGGAGAGGCTCCCGTGGTCGACCGCGGCGACGAAGGCTTCCATGCATTCGAGGCGGTCCATCGACTTTTGCGTAACACGCAAGCGTGACTTGCAGATGTCGTCCATTCTCACAGCGCTCGCGGGAGCGCATCTTCCTTGGCGTCGGGCAAGAAGGCCCGGACAAGGGCCCCGCTCGACCGGGCGAGACCCGTAGAACCCCAGCAAAGGAGAACACCATGAGCCGCATCCCCGCCCTCGACCCCAGCACCGCATCCGGCAACGTCAAGACCCTGCTCGACGGGGTCCAGAAGGGCCTCGGCGTGACGCCGAACCTGTTCCGCGTCGCGGCGCAGTCCGCATCCGTGCTCGAGGCGCTCGCGGCGATGTTCGGCGCGGCGTCGAAGGGTCACCTCGACGCCCAGACGCGTGAAGCGATTGCGCTGACCGTGTCGGAGATCGATGCGTGCGACTACTGCCTCTCGGCGCACAGCTTCCTCGGCAAGGGCGCGGGCCTCACCGAAGGCGACCTCGACAAGGCGCGCGAGGCCAGGGCGGACGACACGCGGCTTGCAGCTACGCTCGCCTTCGCCAAAGCGATCACCGAGAAGCGCGGCCGAGTGAGCGACGCGGACGTGGCGGCGGCACGCCGCGCGGGCATCGGCGACGCCGAGATCCTCGACGTCGTGGCGAACGTCGCGCTCACGACATTCACCAACTATCTGAACGAGGTCGCCAAGACGGAGATCGACTTCCCGGCCGTGACGCACCGTCCCCGTTGAGGGAGCAAAATGAGCCGATTCGCGAGCATCGCCTTCACGCCGCGCGTGAAGGCCGAGCAAGAACGAATGGGGAGCCGCCGCGCGTACGCCCGCACCGACAGCGCCGACGCGCCCGACGTGCTCGGCGAGGTCGAGGAAGAGTTCCTCGCCGCGCGCGATTCCTTCTACATGGCCAGTGTCGGCGAGACGGGCTGGCCGTACATCCAGCACCGCGGCGGCCCAAAAGGCTTCGTCAAGGTGATCGATCCGCACACGATCGGGTTCGCCGACTACCGCGGCAACAAGCAGTACGTCTCCCTCGGCAACGTCCGTGGCGACGATCGCGTCGCGCTCATCTTCGTCGACTACCCGAACCGTGCGCGTCTGAAGGTGCTCGCTCGGGCGTCGGTCGTCACCGCGGCCTCGGCGCCCGACGTCTTCGCCGCGCTCACGGCGGCCGCGGATTCAGGCGCGGCACGTATCGAACGCGCGTTTGTGCTTCGCGTCGAGGCGTTCGACTGGAACTGCCCGCAGCACATCACGCCGCGGTTCACGGAGGACGAAGTGCGAGAGGGCGTCGCGCCCCTCCTCGCGAAGCTCGAAGCGGTGGAGGCCGAGAACCGGACGCTCCGCGCGTCACTCGCGAAGGACTAGCCCCCTTCTTCGCTATCGGCGCGCACGCTGAGCTCGACCCGCCACCGCTCGCCGTCTTTCAGAGGACGGATCGGCTCGGCCTCGAGGAGCAGCGTGCCGACTTCTGTGATTTGCGACCGGAGCTTCACCGGCACGACGTCCCCCTCGCTCCGTCCCTCGGCAGGCAGCGTGAGCTCCATCGGCGGTAGCTCGTCGAGCTCGTCGCGCTTCCAGTCTTCCAGGACAACACCCGCCCCGTCGTCGCGGCGCACGGTGGACCCGTAGAAGCGAAACGAAACCGGCTCGCCGACGACCACCCCGAACTCGTGCGGGGGCAGCTTCGCTTCCGTTCCTTCCTCCATGCCGAACGGCGCCACGCACATCGCGCTGACGGGGGGCTCGATGCCCGGTACGGCAGGGACGGAGCTCTCGATGCCGACGTAGTACGCGCGCGCGGTGCCTCCCCGGATGCGAAGCCCCTTTCCCCGGCGAACGAGCGCGTATGCGCACGCTCCGCGGGCTACGGCGAGATCCAGGTCCGCTCCCTCGAGGACACGGACCGGCTCGCCACCATCGAGCCCCAGCCACACGTTCAACGTGTCCACCAACCGCGCCCGGAGCTTGTCGGCCTTCATCACGCCGCCGTTGAAGAGCACGGCCGTGGGATGGAGCAGCCGCGGCGTGCGTCCGGTTTGCGGCGAGGCGCCTTGCAGCTTCGCGAGCGCGCCGGCCTGACGGGCGAGAAAAACAGCGAGGTGGCGGGTGACCGCCGCGTCGGACGCGTACGGAAGTCCAAGCTCGGTCAGGGCCGCGCGCGGGCGGTGGGTCGGGCGCGAATCGACCGCCACGATCGGGAAAAAGCCGTCGACCACGACGCGCGTCACTTCGTCTCGCGTCAGTTCGGTGCGGAGCGTCGCGCCGAGCAGCGTCGAGCTACGGGACGCGATCGCGATCGGCGCGGCCTCGAGCGAGGGGTCCCCGAGGAGGCGCTCTTTGGCGACTCGGCAAGCGTGCACCAAGCTCGCTTGCTGGGCTCGATCGACGGGCTTGCCCTCGCTCTCCAGCTTGTGGCGCAAGAGGTGCGCCAGCGCGAGATCCATGTTGTCGCCGCCCAGCAAGATGTGGTCGCCGACGGCGACGCGCACGAGCTCGAGGGAACCGTCGCGTTCGACCGCGGCGATGGCGCTGAAGTCCGTGGTACCGCCTCCGACGTCGACCACGAGCACGACGTCCCCGGGCCGAACGTCCTTGCGCCATGCGTCGCCGCGCGCCAGCGTCCAAGCGTACAAGGCGGCCTGGGGTTCCTCGAGCAACGTGAGCTTCTCGATCCCGGCGGCAATCGCCGCTTCGACCGTCAACTCGCGCGCGGACGCGTCGAACGAGGCGGGCACCGTGAGCACGACGTCCTGGCTCGCGAGCGACGACTCGCCGCCCCCGAAGCGTGCGTCGAACGCCTCGGCCAGATGCTCGAGGTACCGCCACGACGCTTCAACCGGCGAGATTTTTTCGATGTCCTCCGGGGCGCCGATGGGCAGAAATCCGGCCCGCCGGTCGACCGTGGGATGCGACAGCCAGCTCTTCGCGCTCCCGATGACGCGCGCCGGTGCGTCGATGCCGCGCGCTCGGGCGTACTCCCCGACGCTGAAGGTGCGGTCGGGCTCCCAGGGAAGGGCCTGCGGCCCCTCGCTCTCGTGCGCGAAGTAGAGAAACGAGGGAAGTAGGGGCTTGGCCTCGACCTGTCCCCGCGCGACAATCTGCGGCACATCCATGACTTCCGGCCGCTCTCCCTCCTCGCCTTCCAGCGGAGCGAAGGACAGCGCGGAGTGCGTGGTTCCGAGATCGATCCCCACGGCGTAGCGGGTCATCCGAGCTCCACTTCCGCCGGGGCGAGGACGTGCGCGTCGTGTCCGCCGACGATGAGGGGGAGCTCGAGCTTGATCGCACGCCAGCCGCGGTGCCGCAAGACTCCGGCGTAGGGGGGCTGGCCGCGCACGTCGCCCACGAGCTTCACTTCATCGGCGTCGAACCCCTCGGCGAGCTCCACGCGTGCTCCCTCGGCCTGCCTCAGCACGGGCTCGATCTCGGCATGCGCACGGAGCGCCCTGCGACAGCCCTCGTGCACGACGCGCGCGGCGACCCCGATTTCCGCGTCCGGAAAGGCCGTGATGTCTTGCTGCAAGAAGTCGACGAGCCGGCCCTCGCGCTGGAGGAGCGACAGCAGCTGGAGCGCCGACGAGGTCGACGGGGCCGTGAACTGTGAAGGCGGGGCGGCCGGGGCGAGGCGCGGCTCGGCGCGCGCACCGCTCACGCGTGCGGCAAAGGCTCCGTCGACGAGGACGCGAAAGAAGCACAGCCACGCGAGCCACAGCCGCGTGGCGAAAGGGAGCGAGGGCTCGGCAGGGGCGGCTTGCACGACGCCGAGCGTAGCGCCGGCGCCGTGGGGTACCAGTGGACTGCGCCGCGTTCGTGACCTTCGGAGACGAAAGTGGAGCTAAGGACTGCTGCCGGCGTCCGTCGGGTCCACGATATGGCCCAAGACGAGGACAGCGCCGCTGGCGTCGACGATGGACACGACGTACGGCCGGTTGACGACCATCGACACAGGGGGCGATGCCGAGCTGCTCTTATGCGCGCCAATCACGCCGGTCGCCGCGGAGGCTTCGACGCCGGTCTCCTGCATCGAGATCATCGCCTTCTGGAAAACGTTGCTCAGGTGCAGTCCCGTGCCCATGCCCGAGAAGTCTGCCATCGGCCCGAACGCCTCAACCATACCCATCGCCTGCAGCGCCGTCTTGAGCGAGTAGGTCTTCGACGTGAACGCCGCCTTGGGGATGGAGAGCATGACGGTGGCCGTCGATTTCGGCGCGACGAGCAACGCCGAGCTCGCGGTCAGTGACGCCTCGTACGTCGCGAGGTCCATGCCGGCGTGCGGCAGGGCGACGGCGACCGAGATCTGGTTGTTCGCGAGCGGAAGCCAGACGACCTGCGCTTGGCCGTCATCCTCGTAGAAAAGCTCCGTCGTCTCGTTCATGAAGCGTGGCGAGACCGTCGACCCGCCGGAGAGGGTGAACGGACCCGGCAGCGTGTTCGCGGGATCGAAAGGGGTCGCCCATGGGAACTTCAAGTGGAAGGCGTTGACGAGGACGAGCACCGTGGTCGGGTCGATCGACCCCGCGGGAAGCAGATCCACGATCTTGTCGGTCGTCTGTAGCCGCACCCAGTCGTTGATGGCCAGCCGCGCCTGATCGACGTGGCCCATGAAGTCGAGCAAGTAGACGCCGGCCCCGTAGCTCGTCGCCAGCGTGTTCAAGAACGAAGGCGCCCACGTCACGCTCTTGTCGCCCCAAAGCGCGTTGACCAAACGAAGATCGTAGTCGCTCGCTCTCGGGCCGGGCGGACCAGCGTCTGGGGCCCCCGCCAGGGCGGCCATGCCCCGCGACGCGATCGTTTGACTGAGCGCGTTTTGGCCGTCGAAGATCATCTGCCCGGCCGCCGCGCCGAGGTGGAGCGCGCTCGCCATTTCGGCGGCCGTTTGGCCCGCTGCGCCCGCGTACGCCATGGTCAGCGCGAGCGAGGCGCTCGCGGGCGAAGTCATCAAGTTGGTCGATCGCGCCTCCTGGCTCACCCGCAAATAGAGGTCCACCGCGAACGCGTTGTTCGCGGTCACCGCAGCGCTCAGCGCGTCGGGCGAGACGGACGTCGCGGCGACTCGCACGGCACTCGCTTGCGCAACTTGAACGGTGGGGCCGTTGTCCGGCGGCGTCGCGACCCCGCTGCAGGCGACGAGGCCAAACGCGGCGGCGGCGCAAGACACGTAACGGGCGACGAGAGTCCGCATGCGGGGCAACGTTACCACTGGCCGAGGCCGTTGGCGGCCTCCTCACGTGGCTCTTTTGTCCGCAGAATTGTCCGCAGAAAAAGTCTGTCCGCAGAAGATTCCGGAGTTCTGCCTACCCCTCTCTCGCGGGCTTCCGTACACGCGACGTGAGCGCGAAGTTCGAAATGGTCTTGCGCTTGGCACGACGATTGCGGACGCGCGGATGTTGAGCCTCGCCAACCCGGGAAAGCGACTACAACGCAAAGCCGCAGTCGTGCTGTCCTGGGAAGTATGTCTTGGGGCGTTTTTCGGAGGTTCCGTGTTCAATCCGTTTCGTTCGGCTTCTTGTCTTGTCATCGGGTCTCTCGGTCTCACCGCCTGTTTGAGTTCGCCGAGCGCGGGCGGGCCTTCCAGCAGCAGCGGCAGTTCGAGCGGAAGTGGTGGGGGCAGCAGCTCGTCGGGAGGCGTTGGCGGCGCGGGGAGCGGGGGGAGCAACGGATCGAGCAGCAGCGGCGGGAGCACCGGATCGGGTAGCGGTTCGAGTTCAAGCTCGGGTGCTGGCTCGAGCAATAGCTCCGGCGGGGGATCGAGCGGCGCCGCGGGTGGAGGCGACAGCTGGCTGGCGACGCCGACGGCCGCGAACGCGATGGGCAGCTTTCCCTTCCCGCAGGACCGCAAGAGCGCCAACTGCACCTACCCGACGGACATTTCGCACCTGAAGATCCAGACCGCCTATCAGAGTTGGATGGCCGCGATGGTCACCTCCTCGGGAGCACCGGCGGGGGCGCTCCGCGTGCAGGATCCGATGACCGCGAACCAAACTTCGTCCGAGGCCATGGGCTACGGAATGCTCATCGCCGTGTACATGTCCGACAAGAAAACGTTCGACTCGTTTTGGGCATACGTGCAGGCGCACATGGCCAATGGCCTCATGAGCTGGCAAGTGAGCTCCGGCGGGACTTCGAGCGGGACGCAAGTGAGCTCCGCCACCGATGCCGACCAGGACATGGCCTGGGCGCTCATCATGGCCGACAAGCAGTGGCCGGGCGGCAGCTACCTCGGCGCGGCCAAATCGATCCTGACGAGCATCAAGTCGCAGGAGGTCGCCTCGTCGAACGAGCTGAAGGACGGGAACTTCGCCAACGCTCCGTCGACCTATATCGATTATGCAGCGCCGGATTACTACAAAGTCTTCGCCTCGGTGAGCGGCGACTCGAGCTGGAACGCAGTATATACGGCCGAGTACACGAAGCTCATCGGCGCGCAAAACCAGACGAGCGGCCTCATTCCCGACCAAGTGGGCGGGAGCACGTTTGGATTCGACGCCTGCCGCGCGCCTTGGCGCGTCGGCATGGATTACTGTTGGTCGGGATCGGGCAGCGCCAAGACGTTCCTGACTCCGATGGTGAATTTCTTCGTGCAGTACGCCAACCAGACGCTCGGGCCCAAGAGCATCAAGATCCCGATCACCCCGCTCAGCGGCAGCGCCGCGGGGCAGTACGTGTCCGGCGCGATCACGGGTCCCGCCGCCGTCGCGGCGATGATGAGCGCGAGCAACCAGAGCTTCGTCGACAGTTCGTGGACGTACCTCTACTCGGTCGTGATCAACGCCACTTCCGGCCAAGCGAACGACAACTACTTCAGTAGCTCCGTCGGACTCATCTCGATGCTCGCGCTCAGCGGAAACTTCATCGACTACACGAACCCTCCGCAGTGAGGCCCTGCCCCTCCGCGTGACAGCAACGGGGACGAAGAGGGGGGCCCCTTCTCAGGGGCATCCCCGGGCGCCGACGGCAAGGTCACCGTCGACGCGCGCTATCGACGTGGCTTGCCGCCGGCCCGGGCCGCGGGGCTACTTCGCGAAGTAAATGTCGTCGATCCAGAAGTCGGCGTTGACCGCGGCGCCCGCGTCGGCGGCGTTTGGCCCGCTCACCTGGAATCCGACACCGTACACGTGCGCGGGGTCGAAGTTGGCTGCTTCGTACCCGAAGGTCTGCGGCGTCAGCACGCCGTTCATCGGCGCATACTTGACCGTCACCTGCTGCCAAGAGCTCGTGAGCATCGTCGCCGGGAGGACGTAACTCCAGCTGTCGTAACAGGCTCCCGCGTCCCCCACGGCGCAACGTCCGCCGCGCGGATCCGAGTCGATGTCCGGGAAGAGAACGCGTAGCTGCGCAGTCGTGCTCATCGTCGATCCCGCCATCGCCCAGAACGTGATTCCCGTGTACGCGCTGATGTCGAACGCGGCGGTGGTCCTCGGCGTGGGCCCTCCCGAATCGGAGACCGCCGCGTCCGCCGAGTTCGCCTGCGCAAACTCGAACGCCTCCTGACAGAATCCATACTTGTCCCAGATGGCGCAGGCGACGTGAGCCCCGTGCGCGCTCATGACGCCGGTCATCGTCGTGTGGGGCGCGGGGAGCAGCGAATAGGTGTAATCGTTGGACGGCGGAGACACGGTGTTTCTCGCATCGCCGGAGCTCACCCCGTCGTACCAGTAGCCAGGGTAGTCGCCCGTTGGCAGGCCCGTGAGCTCGATGGGCCCGTTCGTCGAGCCACCGTCCGCGTTGACGCTTTCCATGTCGTCGATCTTCACGAAGGTGCCGCTCGAACTGCTCCCGCTCGCGCCGCTGCTTCCACTCCCGCTGCCGCTGCCGCTCCCACTCCCGCTGCTGCTGCTACCGCTGCCAGACCCACTGCCGCCGCCGCTGCCGCTGCCGCTGCTGCTGCTGCCCGACGACGACGAGCTGCCGCCCGGGGACCCATTCCCGTTGCTACTCGAACACGCGGCCGCCCAAGCAAGGGCTGTCCCTGAGAGAATCGTCAGCGCTACTGGGATAAGTTTCTTCGACATGAGCGTTCACCTTTCCGCGAGTCTGAGCTTCGAGCGGGCGAACCATAGGCCAAAAAAAGCCGCCCGAGCGGCCAAAACGTCCGCCGCGCGCGCTCACGTTCCTGGCGCAGTGCAGCGAGACCGCCGAGCATGACACGCGCGCCATACCCCCGTCGTGCTACGCCGACCGCCTCATGACGCCCGTCGTCGCCGCGCTACTCGGCATCGTCGAAGGATTGACGGAATACCTCCCCGTTTCTTCGACCGGCCACCTCGTTCTTGCCGGCCACATGCTCGGCCTGGCGGACAATGACCCTGCGACATCATCGTTCGAAATCGTCGTTCAGCTCGGCGCCATCCTGGCCGTCGTCGTGCACTACCGCGTGCTGCTCATGGAGCGCGCGCGCGGCCTTCTCTCGCGCGACCCGGCGGCCTTGCGCTTGCTCTCCGCGATCGCGATCGCCTTCGCACCGGCCGCGGCCGTCGGGCTCCTCCTCCGAAAGACGATCAAGGCGCACCTCTTCGGGCTGCTTCCGGTCGCAGTCGCCCTCGCCGTGGGCGGCGTCGCGATGATCGCGATCGAGCGGTTCCTCCGGGCGCGAAGGCCCGGGCCCGGTGGCGTCCCCGCGGGCGCACAGGGGCTCGAGCAGGTGACGCCGGCGCGCGCGCTGGCGATCGGCCTCGGCCAGTGTCTCTCGCTCTGGCCTGGAGCGTCGCGGGCGATGTGCACGATCGTGGCCGGGCAGCTCGCCGGGCTGTCGACGGCGACGGCCGCGGAGTTCTCGTTTCTCCTGGCGCTCCCGACTCTGGGCGCGGCGACGCTCTACGAAGCGTCGAAGGCGCGTCACGTTCTCGCGGCGAGCGTTGGCGGGCTGAGCATGACCATCGGTTTGGTGGTTTCGTTCCTGGTCGCCTGGGCGGTCATCGCGAGCTTTCTCAAGTATCTGCGGACGCGCGGGCTCGAACCGTTCGGGTGGTACCGGATCGGGCTCGGGATGGTCGTGCTATGGGGGATTTATCGCTAAGAGGAGCTTGAAGATGCGCGACATCATTTCCCGCCGTGAAGTCTTGAAGCAAAGTGCCGCGATCGGCGTGATGGGTACGCTCGGTGCGGCCGCGTGCGGCAAAGAGAAGCACGTCGTCTCGTGCAACGACACGACCGGCCTTGCGGCGGCAGACGTGCAGCTCCGCACGACGCTCGCCTACGTCGACATCTCGGTCGAACCCGGAAAGTCGTGCGCCAGGTGTCTCCAGTTTTTGCCCGGCCCGACGCCGGACGCATGCGGCGCGTGCAAGATCCTGAAGGGACCGGTCAACCCGAAAGGCAACTGCAAGTCGTTCGTCCTGAAACCGGCGATCTGACACCCCGGCCTCATCGTCTGGCTCGCAGTGCTCGTGCGCGCCTCCCCGACCACGCGTGCACGATCCCGAGCAACGCGAGCGCCCCGAAGGCGGCGCAGAGCAGACAGCCGGGCGACCGCGTGTGGACCCCGCTCGGGAGCACGGCGAGACCGAAGAGGGCCCCGACCAGGGCGCCGCCGATCCCCGCCGCCAGATTGACCGCGATTCCGGTCGCGCCTCGCCGGAACGGCCAGATCATTCCGGCAAGGGCCGCCGCGGCGCCAATCGCCATCGATGCGAGGAGGGTGTCGGAATGCATCTTTTGTCTCACTCGGCGACCGAATCACCATCCACCGCTTCGACTTCGCAGAGCCACCACTCGTCCTTCGGTTCCGTCGGCGGCAAGCGCACGAGAACCCGTTCCCCCGGGTGAGCGTCCCCCAGCGCGCCGGGCACGACTCGGCACGAACGAAGGACACGCGCCTGCACCCAGTCGACGAGCGAGCCGCGGCGCCGAGCGGGGCCGATCGGTTGAAAGAGCTCGTACGTCCCTCGCAGAATGGGTTCGTTTGGGCCGAGTTCGTAAACTCCGGCGCGCGCGACGTCGCGTACACGGATGACCTGGGGCATCGGTGCTCTTTCTTCAGGCAGGCGCGGCTGGGCGGAGATGCGGTGGCCAGCGGAAAGCATCAACGCATTGCTCGCTCGAAGGCCGCGCGGGGCAGCGATTGCCAGAACCGTTCCAGTGCCGTGGTCGTCTCGAGGGGTCTCTCGAAGTGGGGCATACCGCGCGCGGACGCCATGCGGAGCGCAAACCTGTCGTGGCGGCTGTGCAAAAACGCCTCGAGCTCCGGGGCACGGGACCCGCGCTCGTCGTGCACGACGAGCACCGGCACGGTCAGCGCTCGATAGAGGCATGACGCTTCGGCGGCAGACGAGCGTTGGGCGGCGGCCGCGATGCGGGCGCGTCGGGCGCCGGGCGCGCGTGCGCTCGCCTGCGCATAGGCGACGAGGCCCTCGTCAGCCGGGCCGCGAAAGCGCGCGCGAAGCGAGTGCCGGACGAGAGGCCGCGTGGACGCGAGCGCGAAGAACGGGCGCGCAGCCCGCTCCCCGAGCCGGCTCTCCAGCCAAGCCCCGAGCGACTCGAGCAGCGCGCCGCGCTCCGCCAGCAACCATGACGGCTGCAACATCACGATGGAGCGAATGAGCCCGGGTCCGTCTCGCGCCACGCGCGCTGCCAACACCGAGCTACGGCCGATCGTCAGAAGGTCGAGCGGGAGGTCGTGGCGACGGAGTCGCGGCAAAAGCTCGCCGAGCACGGCCGCCGATCGCTCCGGGACACACGGCGCCTGGAACCCGTCGGAGAGGCCAAACCCGGGTAAGTCGACCGCGAACGTGGGGCGACGCCAGCGAAAACTTTCGAAGAGGGGACGCACTTCGTAGGCGCTCGACGTGGCTCGCAGATCGTGCAGAAGGACGAGCGCGCGCCCCGGCCGTCGATCGGCGCAGTACAGGCACAAGCGTCCGGGTTCGTGACCGCTCGGCTTCCAACGGCGACATTTGCCGTCGATCGCCGGGCCGAGCTCGTGCGCGCATGGGCAAGGCATCATCGCCTGCGGCTCCGTCGGGTGTATTGCAAAAGCCGCCGAGGGGTCCGGGCGGCCGACGCGCGCAAGCGTGCGATCGATGTGCCAAGCCGGCTGGGCCGGACCGAGCCGCACAGTCGTGGAAGACGCAGGGTCAGAAAGGGGTCGATGACGCCCGAGGCGCTCCCCGCTGGGCCCGCCGCGCCTCTGCGCCCCGACCGACCCCGTGATCGGAGATCGCGGAAGCGGCCATCGTGAGGGCGATCGCGAACGCGGCCGCGGGCGCCACTCGCCACGGCCGCGGTGCCGGCGGCGGAACCGGTTGGGCGACCGGGGCGTTCATCGCTTCGCGCAGCGCGCTCCAGAAGCTGCCCGCGGTTTGCCAGCGCTCGGCTGGATAGACGGCAAGTGCGCGTGAAAAGACGGCTTCGACCGCGTCAGGGACGGGCAACGCGAGCGCGCGGGGCGTGGGTCGCCTCCTCGGGTCGGTCGCGACCCTCACGAGTTCGTCGGTCGTGCCGTCGCCCATCGGCTCACTCCCGCTCAAGAGCTCGACGAAGATGAGCGCCAGCGAGAACACGTCGGTCCAGGGGCCGGTGACCCCATAGCCGGCCGAGAATTGCTCCGGTGCAGCGTATTGCGGCGTGAACGCGCACGATTGCAGTGCGGGCCATCGCTCCGAAAGGGCTCGCCGTGCATCGGAAAAGAAGCTGGCCGTGCCGAAGTCGAGAAGCTTCGTGAGGCGCTCCTCGCCCCGAGCGTCGCCGAGAACGAAGATGTTGCCCGGCTTGAGATCGCGGTGGCAGATGCCTTTTCTGTGAGCGAGCGCGAGCGCCTGCGCAAGGGGATCCAGCAGCGCGAACGCCTCGCGGAACGTGCGGGGGGCGAGCCCGACGCGCCGCTCTTGCCAGAGCACCGCCTCGAGTGTCTCGCCCTCGAGCCATTCGAGAACGAGGTACGGGATCCAGTCTCCGCCGGGCGTGACCAGCGTGGCCATATCGCGCGCTTGCACGATGGCCGTCGTGCGCTCCGAGAGCTCCGCGAGGATTGCGCCTTCTTGCACGAAGGCGTGCAGCAGGGCTTCGCGCGCCTCGGAGTCCAACGCTTCGAACCCGCGGAACGCCTTGATCGCGACCGGGTGCTTCCAGAGCGTGTGCCGAGCCCGATAGACGACCGAGAAGCCGCCTTCGCCGACCAGTTCCTCGACGGCATAGCGACCCGAAATCGTGGTGTGGACCAGTCCGAACGGGTCTGCGCTCTTGGCCATTTGCGGACTCGCGAGATTTGCAAGAGGCATGCGCGGCCTCCCGGCGGGCCGGGGCTGATGAGCGCGCCTGCGCTCGAAGCGTCAGCGGGGAATCAAGCGCGCGCGACGAGCTCGATTCGCGTCACTTCGGCGCCGGGTCCGACCCGCATCGGCGGCCCCCAGTAGCCGGTCCCCGTGCTCACGTAGATCCAGGTGCGCTCGACCAGGTGAAGGCCGGAGACGAAGGGCTGGTCGAGTCGCGCGATCCAGTTGAACGGAATCATCTGGCCGCCGTGGACATGCCCGGAGATCTGCAGATCGACGTCGCAAAGGAGCGCGTCTTGGAGCGCCTTCGGCTGGTGCGCGAGCAGAATGACGGCGCGAGCAGGGTCTCGCCCGGCAAGCGCTTTCGGCACGTCTTGCCCGTGATCGGCGAGCATGCGGTGCGCGCTGGCATCGTCGACCCCTGCCAGGTCGAACGCGTCGCGAATCGAAACGCGCTCGTTGCGGAGGACCCGAACGCCCAGCGTGCGCAGATGCGCGATCCACGCGTCTGCGCCGGAGTAGTATTCGTGATTGCCCGTGACGAAGAAGACGCCGTCTCGGGCCCGTAGCTCGCGAAGCGGCTCGACGAGCGCGCCGAGCTGTTCGACGCTACCGTCGACCAGGTCGCCGGTGATGACAATCAAGTCGGGCGCGAGCTTGTTGGCTTCTCGAACGACCCCTTCGAGAAAGTCGCGCCCGATCGTCGGGCCGATGTGCACGTCGGTCAGCTGGACGATGCTGTAGCCCGACGCCGAGAGCGGCAGGCGGGCCAGCGGGATTCGCACGCGGCGAATATCGAAACCCCGGGCCACGTTGGCGATCCCGCCGAGTCCGATGAGCGCCGAGAGCGCGCCGACCGATGCCGCCACGGTGCGCCCGAGGAGCCTCCTCCGATCGGGATCCGCCGGCAGCGCCCCAACCAGGGCGCCGACCACTCGCCCCGCGTCTGAGAGAGCGGTCAGCAAGAACAAATAGAGCGCAAAGCCGAGCCACGTGTACACGACCCATGCGAGCGGCGCGTTGATCGACCGCGGGAGCCATCGCATTCCGACGAACACCACGGGCACGAGCGCGGCCAACGTGAAGACAGCGAGGGTGAGGCCCCTCCCCCACGGCGCCGCCCAGACCGCGTCGCGAACGAGCCGCGCCCAAACGTATCGGTGCAGGAGCCACGAGAGACCCGAAAGCACCGCCGCGGCCACCAGCATCCGACTCGCGCTCATGGGGAGCTAGGATGCACCAATCGTGGCCGCGGCGGGGGAAGCGTGTCCCCTCCTTTAGATATCGAAGTAGAGGTAGAACTCGTAGGGCGTCGGGCGCATCCGCACGGGCGTGAGCTCTCGATTGCGCTTGTAGTCGAGCCACTCGTGGATCGCGTCCTTGGTAAAAACGTCGCCGCGCAGGAGGAACTCGTGGTCGCGCTCGAGCGAGTCCAGCGCTTCTTCGAGGCTGCCGGGCATGTGCGGCACCTCTTTGAGCTCTTCCGGGCTGAGACCGTAGATGTCCTTGTCCAGCGGATCGCCCGGGTTGATCTTGTTTTGAATCCCGTCGATGCCCGCCAAGAGCATCGCGCTGAACGCGAGGTACGGGTTGCAGCTCGGGTCGGGGAACCGCACTTCGACGCGACGGGTCTTTGGGTTCGGGCCGGTGATCGGGATGCGCAGGGCCGCGGAGCGGTTTCGGCTGGAGTAGGCGAGGTTGATCGGCGCCTCGAAACCGGGCACCAAGCGGCGGTAGGAGTTGGTGGTGGGATTGGTCAGCGCGGCGATCGACTTCGCGTGCTTGATGACGCCCCCGATGTAGTGAAGGGCCATGTCCGAGAGGCCCGCATAACCGTCGCCGCCGAAGAGGGGCTTTCCCTCCTTCCAAATCGACTGGTGCGTGTGCATCCCGCTGCCGTTGTCGCCGAACATCGGCTTGGGCATGAACGTCGCCGCTTTGCCGTGCTTGCGCGCGACGTTCTTCACGACGTACTTGAACCACATGAGCTGATCGGCGCACTCGACCAGGCGCTTGAACTTCATGCCGATCTCGCACTGGCCGCCGGTGGCGACTTCGTGGTGACCGACCTCGACCTCGACCCCGGTCTCCATCAGCGTCGTCATCATCGCCTGGCGGATGTCGCCGAGCGTGTCCGTCGGCGGGACGGGGAAATACCCTTCCTTATGGCGCGTCTTGTAACCGAGGTTCGGGAACTCTTCGCGACCGCTGTTCCAAGTACCCTCGACGCTATCGATGTAATAGTAGCCGCAGTTGGGCTGCGACTGGTCGTAGCGAACGTCGTCGAAGAGAAAGAACTCGGCCTCGGGGCCCATGAACGAGGTGTCGCCGATGCCCGTCTGGCGCAGGTACGCCTCGGCCTTCTTGGCGATGTGCCGAGGGTCGCGCGAGTACGGCTGCTTGGTAATGGGATCGAAAATGGAACAAATGAAGCTAATCGTCGGAGTCGCGTAAAAGGGGTCGATCACGGCGGTCGCCGCGTCGGGGATCATGACCATGTCCGAAGCGTTGATCGGCTGCCAGCCACGAATCGACGAGCCATCGAACGCAAGGCCATCTTCGAACAGGCCCACGTCGAGGCGCGTCGCCGGGATCGTCGTGTGTTGCCACACACCCGGGAAATCGATGAACTTGAGGTCGACGAACTTGACGTCGTGCTTCTTGGCGAGCTCCAAGGCTTCCTTCGGTGTCATGTTTCCTCCGTGGACCACGTGGCGGGTCCTTCAAATCGCTTCCTTACCACGCTCGCCCGTACGGATACGAACCGCTTCTTCCACCGCGACTACGAAGATTTTTCCGTCGCCAATACGCCCCGTCTTGGCGCTTTTCTCGATCGCGTCGAGAACGTCGTGCACGATTTCGTCCGGTACCACCACCTCGATCTTCACTTTGGGCACGAAGTCGACGACGTACGCCGAGCCCCGGTACACCTCCTTCTTTCCGCCGGTGCGGCCGAAGCCCTTGACTTCGGTCACGGTCATCCCCTGCACACCGACCTCAGCGAGGGCGTCCTTCACTTCGTCGAGTTTGAACGGCTTGATGATGGCTTCTATTTTCTTCATTCGTGTTCTCTTGGCGGAGACGGATGGAAGCCCGGCGGGGCGCCTGATGCAAGCCTCATGAAAGCGCCTACCAAAGCCAGGTTTCGTATGTGTTTCGGCTAACCCATGACGCGACGTGCCGCCGTGCCATTTCCCGCCGCCCCCCTGATCCTCGGTCGGTATCCGACGCCGGTCGAGCGGCTGGACGAGCTCTCCAGCGGAGAGGGGTCGCTGTGGGTGAAGCGCGACGATCGAACGAACGAGATTTACGGCGGTAACAAGGTCCGCAAGCTTGAACGCCTACTCGCGGATGCCCGCGCGCGCGGCGCCCGGCGCATCGTGACGGTCGGAGCCGCCGGTAGCCACCACGTGCTGGCGACGACGTACTTTGGAGCGCGTGAGGGGTTCGCCGTCGAGGCCGTCCTCGTGCCGCAGCCCCGTACCGATCACGTCGTCGAGGTCCTTCGAGCCGCCGTCGGTCTGGGGATGAGCCCATTTCCGGTGTCGTCGTGGGCGGCGGCCTTGCCGGCGATCGTACGGCGCGTCGCCGGACGCGGGCACGAGACGCGATTTTTCATGCTCGGTGGGTCGAGCCCCATCGGCGCCATGGGTTACGTGTCGGCCGCCCGCGAGCTGGCCGAGCAGGTGCAGGCGGGAGACCTGCCGGAGCCGGACATCTGCGTCGTTGCGCTCGGTTCCGGCGGCACGGCGGCGGGTCTTGCGGCGGGGTTCGCGCAGCTGCGAATGAAGACGCGGGTCGTAGGCGTGTGTGTGTCGAGGCCCGCCTGGGCACTGGAAACGGCCGCTCGCTTTCTCTTACGCCGCTGCAGCAAGCGAGCCGAGCGAGCGGAGCAAGCGGAGCCAGCGGAGCCAGCGGAAGAAGCCGCGCTCCGTCCAGCCGGCTCGAACGCGGGTGACGCAAACGGGCGGCGTTTCTCCGTAGACGCTCGCTTTCTCGGAGAGGGGTATGGTCATGCCACCACCGAGGGCCGCGATGCGACGGAGGTAGCAAGCAAATCCGGGCTCGCGCTCGACCCGACATACACCGCAAAAGCCTTCGCTTCGGCCCTATGGCACGTGCGGGCCCGCCGCGGCCGAACCATCCTCTATTGGCATACGCTGTCGAGCGCCCCGATGGGACCGCTGCTCGAACGCGCTCCGAGCGAGGAGCGGCTCCCGAGTGCGCTCCGGCGTCTTCTGCTCCCGGCGGATGCCTGAAGGGCTGGTGGGTAGGTATGGCTGGCTCGCGACCCTTCTGCCGCTACGCTACTCTTCCACGTTGCGCCTTCTCGCGCTGAAACTCCCGAGCCCCGCATGGCACAAAAGCACCGCTTTCCCCCCGAGCCAGACACGGACCCGGACCTTGGCCCCCCGCTCGTGTCGGCTCCACGGCCGAGCGCGCCGGCACCCAAAAGCAGACGCGAGCGCGCCGAAGCGCCGACGCTTCCGCCACCGCGCGCGGCGACGCTCGATCGCGCTGACCGCCAAACGCCGAACGGCACGTCCCAGCACCCGACCGGGCTTGATCTGGAAAACGTAGAAGGGCGACCCTCGGGGGTACGCTCGCGTCGAGCACCCCGGCCGTCGACGCCCGCCGCGACGGTCGACGAAGTGGTCGCGGATCTTTCGAAGGATCCGCGACATGAACAGGACGAGGAATAGGAATCGCACGGGCGCGATCGTCGCGGGGAGCCTCGCCTGGATTGGGTGCGGCAACGACTGGCCGGAGACGTTCGATGCGACCGTGCCGGTGGTGGAGCCAGCGGCGGCTCCGGCGCCCGTCGCGACCTTCGCCGTTTCCGCGGCGGTCGTCCCAGAGGCGGGGGGTGGCCCCTGCCCGGACGACATGGTCCTCGTCGACACGAACTTCTGTCCGGACATCGAACGGCGATGCCTCGATGTCGAGCACGAGCACATCAACCATTTGGAAATCTGCCACGCCTTCGCGCACGAGCAGCGTTGCCGCGGCGGACTTCGGCGAATCGCGTTTTGCATCGACCGTTACGAGTACCCAAACCGCCCGGGCGCGCACCCCGTTTGGATGCTCGACTGGTACGAGTCGCAGGCGACGTGCGAGGCGAAGGGCAAGCGCCTCTGTTGGTCGAGCGAATGGACGGCTGCGTGCGAGGGGCCGGAGCACACGCCGTTCCCCTATGGGTTCGAGCGTGATCATCGGGTGTGCAACATGGACAATTTCTACATCGAACCGATGAGGCCCGGACCGCAGTCGCAATTCTTCTTTTACTCCAAAGAAAAGGAGGTCGCGTTCAAAGAGTTGTCGCGCCTCGACCAGAGCGTGCCGAGCGGGTCGATGGAAAACTGCGTCAGCGGCTTCGGCGTTCGAGATTTGACGGGCAATCTAGACGAGTGGGTCGTGAGCGATGAACCGCCGCGCGAGAAATCGCGTTGGGCCGGGCTGAAAGGCGGGGCGTGGGGCCACGTGCGAAGTCAGTGCCGGCCGATGACCTACAGCCACGAACCCGAATTCCGATATTACTTCGTCGGGTTTCGCTGCTGCCGCGACGCCGAGGACGGCCCGCGGTGGTCGCCGTCGCAGGCAGCGGTCCCCGCCCCCGCCGTCGAGCCGAACGATTTTGCGCCGGACCCGATCGTGCCGGTCGATCCGCCCGGTCCGTCGAAGACGAAGTTCACGTGGGTGGCAACGCAGGAGTGAGGAGACCGAATGGGGTCGCCGTCACAGGCGCCATTCGACGCCGCCCCCGAGCGACGGGCCGACCAACGTTGCGGTGTTGCAGGCGTTGCTGAAGGGGGGATCGGGGTTGGTGCTGCACAAGTTCTCTTGGATCAAATCGACGCCGGCATAGCCGGTGAGGGCCAAAGTGCCTTTGCCCCCGTTCCCCCGCACGAGCACCCGCACACCGAGGTCTCCGTATCCGAAGCCCACGTTGCCTCCGCCGCCGCGTGCAATGAGCATGGCCTTCGCCGATACGGGGATCTGAACGCTCGTGACGAAGTACCCGAGGTTGAACTGGTTGTTGATGGCGATGGCGCTGCTTTCGAAGTTGAGCGCGAGGCCGTCGCGCGCGCCGATCCGCGCCGATTCGACGATCGTCACCGATCCGGTTTGGGCCGTTCCGGCGGAATTGGTGTTCTCGTTGACCGAGGCGCCCCCGACGCCGAGGGCGATTTCGACGAATTGGGTGTCCAGTCCGACCAGAACGTGCGCCGCGAAGACGGAGACCGCTCCGCTCGTGGTGCTCTGGCCGAAGCCGCCCGGTGTTTGTGTGTTTCCGCAGCAGGAAGTCGTCGTCGACGGGCCGCCGATGCCGAAGGGCGCGACCTCCGCGCGCAAGACGAACGGCGCCTCGAAGCGATACGCGACGGAAGCCGAACCGAGCACGCCGACGCCGAGGCTTCCAAACGCGACGAATGCGCTCGAGGTCAGCGACAGCTCCCAGAGACCGCCGCGCCGTGGCGGTGCGACGACGCTTTCGGGCTCTTTCGGAGGGGCCTCGGAAAGGGGCTCCGCGACGCGCTCCCGGTATGGGACGAGAGGGGTCATCGCCTGCAACGGAGCCTCGCCCGCGGCCCCGATGTGCACCGGTCGCGCGTCCAGGTGAGCAACCTCGACCCAGACGAATCCATCGTGCAGGAACAGGCCCGTCGCGCTCCCGTCGACCAGCATGGCCCCGTCGCGGCGGGGCACCGCCGGGTCCGAGAGATCGAACTCGACCACTCCGTCGGCACCGCACGCGACGAAGAGCTTGTTGCCCGCCTGCAGCATCGCGCGGCCCCCGCAACCGATGTCGACCGCTGTGCTCGATCCGACTCGCGTGATCCGCAGCGTGTGATCCTGCAGGGCGTACTCCGGCTCCGGCTGCGCGGGCGGGCTCGGGGTCGCGCTCGCTTGCGCGAACGCATGCGCGCCTGCGGCGGTCGCCGCCAGGCAAACCAAGACCCCCACGGTACCTCGCATTCGCTAGCCGATCTCCTGGACGTGCACCGCGACGTCGAGCGTCTCCGCGCCACCCCCGACATAGATCGTCCCGGACGTGGGCGTGGCGTCGACGTAATTGCGTCCGACCGCGATCCGCACGTGGCCCGTGCGGGTGACTACGCCATTGGTCGGATCGAGCCCGCGCCACCCCACTTCTGGCAAGTAGACCTGGACCCAGGCGTGGGAAGCCTCTGCTTGCTGGCGATTTGGATCTTTGGGCCCGGTGAACAGGTATCCGCAGACGTACCGCGCCGGGACGCCCATCAGCCGCGCAAGGCAGATGAAGAGGTTCGAGAAGTCCTGGCAGACCCCGCGCCGCGTGGCGTACACGTCGAACGCGGTCGTCGACAGCGTGGTCGCCCCCCTCGTGTAGACGTACTCGCGGTGGATGGCGTCGTTCAAGTCGAGCAGGGTATCGAGTAAATCGCCGTCGTTTCGCGCGACGAAGCGCATCGCGTAGTCGACGAGCTCGTCCAGGTGGGTCTCCGGGAGCTCCGGCGGCAGGAGAAACGGCTCGAGCATGTTTCGTTGCCAGGGCATCCACACGAGCGGAATCGTGGTGCGCGTCCGCCGCAGGTCGAACCCGAGGGGGTTGGTGTCGAGGACCTCCACCTTGGATCGGGCCACGATGGAGAGCTCCCGGTAGGGGCTGTCGATCGCCAGACGCCGCACGCGGTTGCCGAAGACGTCGTCGAAGTCGCGCCCGCGCCCCGCCACCGACACTTCGAGCTGAGAGCTCAGCAAGGTCTGGAGCCGGTCGTGCACGGGGAGCAAGCGCAGCAAATGGGTGCTCCGCTCCACCGGATGGGCATACGTGTATACGGTCCGGTGGACGATCGACAGGCGCATCGGCGCGGCCATGGCCGCTTGGCGGCGATGGGCACGCGAGTGCAGCGCATCGACGGGTTTCGGCGCGTCCTCCGCGTGCTCGTGCGCCGTCACGTTTCCGACGATCGCCCCCTGTCGCACGACCACGAGCTCGCCCGCGCGGAGCCGGCGCCACGAAAGGCGGTGCGCCGAGCCCTCGCTACGGAGCGCGGAGGACGAGACGAGGATCCCCTTGCGCTCGCTCTTGCCGCGGCTCGTCAAGTCGATCTGGACGTCGTCGTCGCCGATGACGAGCTTGGTATAAGGCGGCAAAAGCTCGCCGAGATGGAGCGTCTCCGGGCCGAACCGGTCCGCGTAAGCGAGGAGATCGCGGCCGTCGCAGAGCACGAGATCGAGCGACCCGAGCGTGTTGAGTTCGGTGAGCCAGGCGTGGACGATCTTCAGGTCGGCGTCGTCCAGCGACCGCCAGCCGCGCGCGGCGATGCGCTCTAGAAGCGTGCAAAACACCTGCTCGGTATCGGTTGCACCGACCGGCTCGAAGCGCGAATCGGAAGGCGGCTCGAGCGTGTGGGCGAGGGTGCCGGCATGGCCGATCATCCACTCACGGCCGCCCCAGCTGCGCACGAACGGCTGGGTATTCGCGTCCGTGTTGGAGCCCCAAGTCGCGGTGCGGACGTGGAGGACGAAGAGGGACGACTCCAGGTGCTCCCACGCTTTGACGAGCTCGCCGCGGATGCTGCCCTGCGACGGAGCAGGCTCCTTGAGGACCGATGCGGACGGCTCGCCGGCCGGGTAGTAGCCGAGGCCCCAGCCGTCGGGCAGCGTTTGCCCCGAGCGGAGACAGCGGAGATCGAACGAAGGCGCAAGTTCACCCTCGAAGGACATCGCGAGCAGGTTGGGCACGGTCCCTGTAACCTCGCCGGCACGCGCTCTCTCGTCAATCGAGAAGCGGGAATTTGGGTCCGCGCGAGGGATCGCGGTGGTTGGCTTTGACCTCGGAGCCTCGTCGCAATAAGTTGGCGGCGATGAACGCCAACGACCTCGACGCCGTCGTCGCCCGATACGATCTCAACGAACACCCGTTTTACCGCGCTTGGCGAGCTGGGACGCTACCTTTCTCCAAGCTGGCGACTTACGCGTGCGAGTACGCTCCGTTCATCGAGACGATCGCGGCGGGGTGGAGTACGCTCGGCGAGCCCGATCATGCGGCAGAAGAACGCGCGCACGCGCGCCTCTGGGGCGGGTTTCGCGACGCGCTCGGGGCGGCCGGCGAGCCGTCTTGCCCCGAGGCGAGGGCGCTCGTCGATGCGGCGCGCGAGTCGTTCGCGGACCCGGCTGAGTCGCTGGGCGCCCTCTACGCGTTCGAGTGCCAACAGCCCTCGACCGCACGCAGCAAGCTCGACGGGCTTCGCGAGCACTACTCGGTCGGTGAAGAAGCGACCGCATACTTTCAGATCCACGCGGGCGACTACGGCGAGCGCGAAAAACTCCGCGACCTTGCGGCAGCTCTGACACCGGACGACGGCGAGAGGGCAACCCGCGCCTGCGAACGGACGTGCCGAGCCATGTGGTCGGCGCTCGACGGGATCATGGGCGACTGCTCGGCGTAGCCGCCGGCCGAGGCCCGAAGAGGGCGATGACGTAGTAACGCCCCGGTCCGAATCGAATCGACGTTGCGCCGTCGAGCACGGCCTGGTCCAGCGGCTCGACGTGGAAGGCGCGGAGGTACGCGCGAAAGCCCTGGGCGACGCGGCGGGGCAGCCCGCCGAGGTCGGCGAAGTCGACGACGAGAACGCTTCCACCTCGGGCGAGCGACTTCCTCGCGTTCTCGAGCGCCGCGGCCCGATCGCGCACCATCGACAGGCAATACGAGAACAGGATCCGATCGGGAGGTGCCCCGAGAACGTGGCCCAGAGCCGCGTCCTCGGCAAAACCGTGCTCGAAAATCGCCCACGGGCACCGCGCCCGCGCGTGTTCGAGCATGGCGTCCGACGCGTCGACCCCGCCCAGAGTCGCGTCGGGGCGGGCCCGGTGCAAAAGCGCGAGGTTGCGGCCCGTGCCCGGGCCGACTTCGACGAGTCGCCGCCATCCGGTGTCACGCGTCAGCTGTCGAATCGCCGTGTCGCGCCCGAAAAGGTAATACTTTCGCGTCACGTCGTAGATGCGACGCGACAAGCCGTAATAGCGATTCAGAAACGCCCGATGTTCCCGCCGGGTATCGTTCAATGCGCGACCTGATAGAACGCGACCCGGCGATACTGCCGCGTGCGATCCATCCGGCTCGCCGCCTCAGTGGCCTCCTTCATGAGCCGGAAATGCCGGTCGAGGCCGTGGCGTTCGGGCAGAAGGCCGTCGTCCACCGACCGGTGGAGGACCACCGCACCGTCGGCGCTCGTGCGGAATATCTCGCGTAGCAGCGTCTGCCGAGCTGCGTCCGACATCCAATCCGGCGCGTCGCAAAGGGTGTAGTGCGTCCACCGGTTGGGACCGGCGGCGGCGAGGACGTCGAAGATGTTCTTGTGGTGGAAGTCCACCTTGGTCTTCGCCCCGAGCGACGCCTCATGATGGTCGCGGCGCAGGAACGGGGGAACGGCGTCGCCGCGCTCGTGGTTGTAATGGCCGGCGACGGCGTTCCAGACGAACCAATTGCGCTCGAGATCGGTCTCGGCCACGCGGCCGAGGTGCATCAGCAAGAAATCGACGACGTCGTCGAGCTGTTCGGCGCGGAGCATTCGCTCGCGCTGGGCATGGTTCACGCCGAGCGCGATGAGATGCACGGGCGAGCGCAGGAGGGCGGCCACCCAGGGCTTGCGGAGGATCGGGGCGAACCGCTGGAAGATCATCTGGCGGCGCTCCTTCACGGGCTCCGCAATGACCGACCGCAACCAGGTCGAGTCGACGCCGGACAAGCGCCGCAGCAGGGCGAAGAGCCGCGCAGTCAAGCCGCGCCGGTGAAAGCAATGTTCGAAGATTCGATGATTGGCTCGCCAGTGGTGCTGCAGCCAACGCGGCAGGCGCTCGGTCAGGCGATCCGTCAGCCGGTCGGGCTGCGCGTGCGTGCCGTGCCCCCAGACTTGGTAGAACTCCTCGTAGCTGACGAGCTCGCGCGCCGCGCTGGTCTTCAGCGCAGTGATGGCCAAATGCCGCGCGTTGATATCGACCGCGTCGATGCTCTGCGGCTGGCGACTGAGGTGCCCGGCGATGCCGCAGCCGGCGCCGGAAATGCCCAGTATCCGCGAAGATGGTCCGACTTGGAGGAATCTCTCGTCCACCTCCGTGTCTTCGAAGAGCATGTTGTAAACGAAGAGATGTCGGAAAAGCTGCTGAAACGCCTCGTCTGCGACTCGCATCGTTGCGCGAGTCGACACGAAGAACGTGTCGACCGTGTGACGCTCTTGGCTCGAATGAACGGAGGACCTGCGCGTTCGGGCAGTCGATGCGAAAAGGTCACTCGGATGGCGCTGAACGGCCGTTCTCAGAGCCTAGTCTGGCCGAGGACGAAAAACCCTGGACGGGCATCGATGCGCATTCTCTATGGCGTGTTCGGCTACGGACGCGGTCACGCGACACGCGCCCTCAGCGTTCTTCCCGAACTCCGGCGTCGGCACGACGTCGTGGTCGTGGCCGGCGGTGACGCCTACGACGCGATCGCGCCGGAGCACCCCGTCGTGCGGATTCCCACGCTCCGCTACGGCTACCGCGCCGACGGGAAGCGCTCGCTTTCGCGAACGCTCGGAGAGAACCTGTCGCACGTCGCGGACGTGGCGCTCGGGGGAGCGGGGTATCGGGAAGTCGCCCGAGTCATTCGCGACGTTCGTCCGGACGTGGCCGTCTGCGACGCCGAACCCTGGTCGCACGCCGCCGCCGCGCGCATCGGGTTGCCTCGGATCAGCTTCGACCACTTTGGCGTCCTCGCCTATTGTCGGCCGCCGATCGCCTTCGGCGACCGTTTGAGATCCTTCCGCGACGTACTTGCCTATCGCGCTCTGATGGGCAAGCCCGACCGGGTGATCGTGTCGAGCTTCTACGCTGCGAGCCCGCGCGACCCGCGAATCCGGTTCGTCGGGCCTCTCCTGCGTCCCGAGGTCTCCAGCCGGACGGCGAAGCAGGGAGAGCATCTGCTCGTCTACTTGAACCGCGGCGCGTATCAGTTCACGCGGCAAGTGGAACGGGCCCTGCGCAAGCTCGCGCTCCCCGTCGTCGTGTACGGAACGCCGCGACGAGGCGTCGATGGCAACCTCACGTTTCGCGCTCCTTCGAACGAGGTCTTTCTCGACGATCTCGCCTCTTGCCGAGCGGTCTTCAGCACCGCCGGCAATCAGCTCGTCGGAGAGGCGCTCTGGTTCGACAAGCCCATGCTGGTGATGCCGGAGCACACGGTCGAGCAGCGCCTCAACGCCGCCGCGGTCGATCGGCTCGGCATCGGCCGGCAGGTTCGCCATTGCGACGTGACCGGGGACATCGTCGCGAGGTTTCTCGCGGACGAGCACGCGTACCGGGGAGCGATGCGCAACGCCGTCCGCGACGGTCGCCCGGCCGCCCTCTCGGCGATCGAAGGCTTCGCCCGCGAGCTCGGAGGCGCTCGGCGCCGCGGCCGGCAGCCGGCGTGGAGGTTTGCGTGAGGGCGGTCGCGGCCCTCGCGATGTCCATCATCGAGAACCGTCGGGGTGCCGTGCCGCACCCGGCGTGGTGCACGTACCTGGTCACGTATCGGTGCAACGCCCGTTGCAAGATGTGCGACTCGTGGCGGATGAAGCCGGGAACGGAGCTCGCCCCAGCCGACGTGGCCGGCGTCTTTTCCCGCCTGGGCAGGCTCGATGTCGTTCGCCTCAGTGGCGGGGAGCCGTTTCTTCGACCGGACCTTTTGGAGATCGCCGAGGTCATCGCGCGGATCTCGCGCCCGCGCGTGCTGCACGTGACGACCAACGGTTCGATGCCGGAACGGGTGGCCGATTTTGCGGAGAAGTACTCGCGTCCCAGCCGGCTCGCCTTCATGGTCTCACTCGACGGCCACCGCCTCGAGCATGACTCCAGCCGCGGCGAGCAAGTGACGTACGACTCCGTCCTCGAGACGGTTCGTCGTTTGGTCGCGATCCGGCGCCGCCGCAGAATCGACGTGAGCGTGAACCATACCGTCATTTCTCCTCAGTCGCTGGACGACGCCGAGCGCGTGCGGGAGGAGCTCGGTCGTCTGGGCGTCGACGTGCAGTCGGTGCTCGCGTACTCGGAGTCCTCGATGTACGGCATCAAGCTGCGCGGCAAGCGTGCGGAGCACGTGATCACGCGTACGGGCTACCCTCTCCATCCCAAGCTGGCCGGCACCGACGTCGTGGGATTCGTGGAGCGCGAGCTCGAGCGCGCGACTCGTCTGTCGAACCCGCTCCGCCGCATCGGAAAGAGCTACTACCTCCGAGGCTTGCTCGCGCGCCTGCGAGGCGACCCATCGCCCCGGCCGCGCCCGCGATGCGTCGCTCTCCGCAGCCACGTGCGGCTCCTTCCGGACGGGCGAATGCCCGTATGCCAATTCAACACCGAAATCGTAGGCGATCTCACCAAGCAGTCCCTGAGCGAGATTGCCCAGCAACCGGGCACACGCGCGGCCCGGGCGTGGGTCGATGCGTGCCCCGGCTGCTGGGCGGAGTGCGAAGTGATTCCGAGCGCGATCTATACTGGCGACTTTCTTCGAGACGCCCTCGCCACCCAGTTCCGCGGCTTGGCCGATCGATTCGCCGCCGCCCGGAGATCCATCATCGCCCGTATCTCTTGACCAGCTTCTCGACGTATCCCCGATATTTCTCGGCGAGATTGCCGTCGCGGACCAGAACCGCATTTTCGGCGTTGTGTTCGGCCGAGAGCGAAAAGTTGTGGCTTCCCGTAATCACGACGTCGTCGACCGCCACGACCTTGTCGTGCATGAAGTTGTGGAGCCCGGTCGGGTTCTTCGGGTCGAACGGCGTCGACTTCTTCGCAACGAGGACTTTCCGAAGCTGTTCAATTTGCGCGATCTTGGTGGCGGAGGCCGCCCCGGACGACTTCTGCATTTGATGCTCGGACGACGCCATCTCGGGTCCGTCGAAGATCCCCGTCACCTTCACGCGGCCAGTCTCGATGACCTGGCTGAGCGCCGCGAGAATCGTGTTGCTGGTGACGACCATCGATGCGATGTGCACCGACTCCTGCGCGCTGGCGATCAAGCTCGCGATCTCGGCATCGATGCGGCGGCCTTCGCCCGGAGAGAACGCGACGTCGACATTGAGACCATCGGTCGAGACCGTTCCAAAATCGTTGACCCCTGTCCCGCCTATGTTTCCAGTTGCCCAGAGCTCGTTGAAGTCCGTCTCGTAATACGCGCTGAGCGCGGGAGACTCGAGGACGAGGACGTTGTTGTCTTGATGGGTCCACGCGTCGTCCGTGAAGTTGGTCGATCCCATCCATACCGCGGCGGCGTCGGTGTGGCCGTCCACGATGACGTATTTGCTGTGCATCAGTTTGGAGCCCTCGATGGACTCGGCCGCAACGTCGGTCCATTCGATGGGTTTGAGCTGCACCGCCGAGTGGGACGCGAACTTGGTGGTCAAAAAGTCGTGCGTTCCATGCGGAGCCGGGTCGTCGCCGCTCCCGATCGCGAACTTCGGCGCGTTCCGGTGGTCGTATGCAATCTGCACTTCGACGCCCGCCTTGGCCTGTTCTTCGAGAGCGTCTATCACTTGCTTGGCCACCTTCGCGTCTTTGAGGCGAAAATCGTATATAGCGACATGAATGCTGACTTTCGCACTCTTGACGAACTCCGTCAGAGAGTTCGCCACGGTGCCGATTGGCTGCGCGCCGTCGATGAGAAAGAGCGGATCTCGGTAGCCCACGTTGCTATCCTCCGCGAGGATTTGTCGGACCGGCCAAGCGCCGGAAGATGTCCCCGCGCCGAGGAGACTAAGTCAGCCGTCCCGGGCCTTTCAACACGCAACGGCGCTGTGCGGCATTCAATACTCTCTTTTTCGCGGACATTCGCGCACACGCCGGCTCGGTGCGAGTGGCGGGCTTGCCGCGTTTCCTTCAAAGTGAATCGATGACGATGGGTATCCCTGCGATTCGCGCATTGGCTTCGGTGACTTGTTGCGGGTGGGCCGCCATGGCGTGCGGCGGGGTGAGCGTGGTGCCGCCTGGCAACCCCGACGGTTCAACCGAGTCGTCGAGCGGCTCGCCGGGCGCCGGCTCGTCGAGCAGCTCCGGCGGGAGCGGTTCGGGCGCAATCGCTCCGGGCTCGAGCAACGGATCTTCGGGTACGGGAAGCTCCTCGGGGTCGTCGAGCTCGGGGAGTTCGTCGAGCTCGGGGAGTTCGTCGAGCTCGGGGAGTTCGTCGAGCTCGGGGAGTTCGTCGAGCTCGGGGAGTTCGTCGAGCTCGGGGAGTTCGTCGAGCTCGGGGAGTTCGTCGAGCTCGGGGGCCGGCTCTTCGAGCTCGGGCGGGGCCGGCTCGTCGGGTTCGGACGGCGGGGCGTTCCACTGGTACATGACCTGCGGGCTCCCCATCTGTCGCTTCGCGCCCGACGCGGGGTCGCTCACGGACGACGCCGGAGCTCCCTGTCCGCGCCTCGGATCGAGTTGTTCGGTGCTGGGCGATAGGTGCGGCGCGACCGATTCCGGCGTTCGTTGCGGGGCGGTCGAGGTTTGCGCGAGCCAGGACCCGACCCGACCGCCGAACATCTGCCCGATTTCCAGCCGGCAGTACAAGGACGCGATCGAGTACGTGGACGACACCGGGCTGAAGGAGCTCCACGACGAAACGCTTGGGATGCGCCTCGCGACGTACAACTACAAGGCGCAGGCAGACGATCCAAACCCGAAGCACCTCGGGTTCATCATCGAAGACAATCCCCGGAGCAGCCCCGCCGTCGATTGGTCACACGACCGCGTCGATATCTACGGATACCTCAGCATGGTCGTCGCCACGATGCAGGTCCAAGAGAAGGAGATCGCGGAGCTTCGCCGCGAGCTCGAGGTCGCCCGCGCCCAGCCAATCACCTGCGGCCTGTCGAGCGCAGGCGAGAGTCGATAGAGCACCGAACGGTTTGGCGGACCGAGGATTTGCCGCGAGTTTCGAGCAGCGCGAGGCGCGACGACGAGAACTACTGGAGTAATTTGAGGAGGAGCAACGAAGCGACGCGAAGAAAATCGCGGCAAAGCCGACGGGAGTCAAACCGTTCGGTGCTCTAGGGCTCCCGCTCCGTCGGCGCCCCCCCCGCCGCCGCCGTATCAGGGCCCGGCGTCCGGGGAGCGCGGCAAGACGATTCGGAACGAGCTCCCTCGTCCAAGCTCGCTCTCCACGACGATGCGTCCGCGGTGCGCCTCCGTGATGAGGAGAGCGATGTACAAGCCGAGCCCGAGACCCCCGATCCGTTTGTCGATCGGAGCGCGGTAGTAGCGCTCGAAGAGCTTCGGGAGATCCGCCTTCGCGATGCCGATGCCCCGGTCGACGACTTCGACGCTCACGTCGCCTTCGCCTTTCGCCAGGGAGACGAGAACCTCGGTCTCTCCGGGCGAGTACTTCAGGGCGTTGGCGACGAGGTTCGCGACCGCGCGTTCGAGTCGCTCGGGATCTCCCAACACCGGATACGAGCGGTCGGGAGCTTCCACCCGAATGCGGCGCCGAAGGGCGTCGTCCATGCGTTCGACGACTCCCGCGACGACCTCCGCCAGGTCGCAGGGGACGAAGCGTTGCCGCCCGCTCGGTCCCTCCAGGCTCGAGGCCTCCAGCAACTCTCCGATCATCGACGTCATTCGGTCCGCGTTTGCGACGATACGCCCGACCGTCCGGACGTCCTCGGGCGCGTGCGTTCGCTCGATCGAGCGCTTCAGCGCTTGGGCCGAGAACACGATGCTCGTCAACGGTCCGCGCAGGTCGTGAGAAATGAGCGCGAGGCACTCTTCTCGCCGCTGTGCGAGCCGATGAAGGTCCGTGACGTCACGGAAGACGACCGTCGCGAGAGACACGTCGCCCCCGTCGTTTCGAACGCTCGTGCCGCAGGCGACGACGCGCCTCGTCTCCCCGTCGGGCCTTACGTGCAAGAGCTCGTACTCGGAGAAGACCTCTCCGCGCATCGCCCTCGCGAGAGGACGATCGTCGGCGGGAAGCGAGGAGCCGTCCGGTCGCCGCGCGTCGAGGCGCTGGAGATGATCGACGTCGTGGATGCCTTTGTCGCTCACGCCGAGAACGGTGCGGGCGGCCGCGTTCATCATGAGGAGTCGGCCACGGCCGTCCGCGATGAGGACACCCTCGGCAAGCGTCTCGAGGAGAGCGTCGAATTCCGCCTTCTGACGCGTAGCCTTTTCGGCCTGATCCCGCTCGCGCGCGTTCGCCGCGACGAGTCGCTCGTCGAGCGCGCGAAGATCCCGCGCGAGTCGCGACAGCTCCTGCCGCGCGAGGGCGCGGTCAGTCACGTCTCTGGCCGTGAGGATGACCCCGCGAACGCGACCCGGGGATTCTGGGAGCGGCCAGGCTGCGTACCGCACGTATCGAACGCCCTGGCCAAAGGTCGGGCACTCGTGGTCCGGTGACGCCTCCGGCTGCCCGGTCGCGTACACGCGGTCGAGGATCGTGTGAGGCGTGCGACTGAGGTCCCGGAAGGCCTCCGCAAACGTGCACGAGATCAAGCGCTCGTTCGGCTGCCCGGCGAGCTCGCAGAACGACTGATTCGCGTATTCGAGAAGGTGGTCGGCGCCGCGCAAGACGGCGACCGCGTCGGGCGAGCGTTCGACCAAGTAGTGCCAAAGCCATGCGTCCGCAGGCTCCCTCCCAGGTCCGGGTGCCGTGGCCCTTCCATGAAGCTGGTTGCTCCGCATCTACCCCCACCCTCGCTGCACGCGTACTATAGCGTCAGCGTGGCGCTTGCGCGTCGCGTACGTGGCGCCGCTCCCAACTGTGGCAGGCGAGGTCGGGCGCCCGCGACGTCCTCCAACCGCAAATTGTCGAGAATTGTCGCCGGCGGGCACCACAAGCTCTCGATGGGGATGGTGCAAGACGTCTGCCGCCGCCGTGTCGCGCACGCTCGTCAAGGTTGTGTACCGATGACCCTCGATAGAGTCTCTCGGACGACCGCGAGGCTCGTGCGTCCCGCGACGACGACGACGACGCCGAAAGCGTGCTCGTCGACGAGGGCAAGGCGCGGCGGATCGACGTACGGATCGACCGCGATGCTCTGGCCCCATCCGTACGATAGCTCCGTACCGAGCAGCAGCTCGCTCGCCACGCCGTGCATTCCGACGCCGAAGGAGACCGACAAACGGTGCAGCCGCGTTTCGGCGACCGTGCCCGGTGGTGGCGATTGCGGAAGCGCATCCAGCGCGGACCAATCGGTACTGGCGCCCCCGAGCAAACTCCAGGAAGGGTTGAGAAACCACTCGAGGCCGAGACTCGTGTCGACAATCGTCGTCGCATCGACGTCCATCACCTGGTTGTAGCCGCGCAGCGTCGCGACGTTTCCGACCAGCGACGTCTGCGAGACCTGCGTCTCGGAGCGAGCAAAGGGCTGCACGGGCAACCACAGACTGGCGTCCACCTCGATGCGTAGGCGTCCCATCTCCGCGCCCAGCCCAGCGCTCACGCGCATCGGCGGCGTCGAAATGAAACCGCCGGTGGCCGTCGTCAGCGTTTCGGAGGGACTCGGCGCGAACTGCCCGATCGTGGCCGTCGATTTGTATGCCCCGAGGACGTGGAGCGAAGGCGCCGACACGCTCAGACCCACGATCTGGTGCCCGTCGAGGTGATAAATGAGCCCGAAGAGTCCACCGAGGTCGATCGAGTACGCGTTGAACGACGTGTCGAATCCGGACGCGCTCGCAGACTCCGGACCGCCGTACGACACGGTGTCCACGCTCCAAGTCGACGACGCCGTCGTGCTCATCACGTAAAGCGAAGCGCCAACGGCGAGCCGGTCGGTCGCGTACACGCTGTACGTGGGCCCGACGAAGAGTCGGTTCCAGCGACGAGCGATCGAGAGAGCCTGAGCCGTGTGCAGGCTGCCCGAATTGCCCGTGTACCCTTGACCGGTAGCGTCGAAGAGCTGTCGCTCGACGTTGCCAAGACACGCCGCGATCTTTTGCCGACCCGCCGGGTGCCCGTCGGAGGCCGGCGACGCCGCTCGGCTCCCGAGCTTCAAAAAGAGGCAGAGCGTCGACGGCAGCCCGTCGATGCGACCGCGCGAGAGATCGGTCTCTGGCAACTTCAGCGCGCCGAATTGGGCGGTATCGACGGGGCCCGGCTGATGAAAGCCGGTAAACTGGGTCGTCGTGAACGAATAGAAGTTGGAGCTGAACGCGACGCCGGTGTCGTCGATTCGGGCGACTGTTGCCGGGTTGAGAAACGGCGCCGCGGCGTCGCGACCCAACGCGACTCCGGTGCCGCCCATGAGCACCGAGCGACCCCCCGTAGGCGAGGCCCGCAAATTCCCCTGCGCGAGCGCGAACGGTCCGCGGGCCGCACAGAGAAGGAAGACCGCAAGCGAGGCGATGCGGACGCGCATACGTGCGCCGAGCTCTCGATGCACGCGGCGCGCCCCAGCACGGCTGTACTCCCTCTGGTCCCGCGCCGAGCGCGTTTGACGTGCACGCCGGGTCTCGTAAGACTCGCGGGTGCCGTTTCGCCTTGGACCAGTCGCGGCGGGCGCCGCGATTGTCGTTTCGTTCGCGGGCCGAAGTGTCGCGGGCGACGAAGCGGCCACCGAACCGGCAATACGACCGACGCCACTTTGGCTGGTTGCGCAGCTCGCGCCCAGTCCCGAGTTGGCCTATGGCGAGGCGACGGCTCGCTTCGGTTTGCGCTGGCAGCTGACTCCGCTCCTCTATTCGTTCGGAATCAACCGGCGCCTCTCGCCGTGGCGCACCTTCGTCGTCGAGCCGCTCGTTCGGCAGAGCGGTTCGGTCGAGCTGTTCCTGAGCCCGGAGTACCTCGTCCGCGGTTCGTTCCTGGACGGGTGGCTCTGGCGTGCGGGGCTGCGAACGTACCTCCCGATGATCGAACGAGGCGACTATCTCTCCGTCTCGCTCGGCGTCTCTTGCTACGATTTCGTGGGCGGCGCCGGGGCGTCTTACGAAGTTGGCGCCTATGTGCTCTTCGGAATCGCCGGCGCACAAGTCACCGTTTCGCCAAGGAGCGGGCCCGCCCAAGCCATTGCCACGCTTCGCCTGAGGTATTTTTGACGGTTGGAATTCGCGAATCGCTCTTCTCGCTGGTCCTCGGGGCGTGCGCCGCCCTGGCTGCGTGCACTCGCTTGGGGCCGCCGTCTTCGCTCTCGTCGTTCTACGAGCCGCCCGCGCACGACGCACCCAGCGCGGCGCAGTCGCGGTTGTCCGTTCTCTGGATCGGCCACGCGACCGTCCTTCTCCAGATGGACGACAAGTGGATCCTGACCGATCCGTTTCTCGTCGAGACGATGGGCCAGATCCAGCGGCGGGTTTCCCCCGTCGGGCTCGACGCCGACCGATTGCCCGCGATCGACGCCGTTCTGATTTCGCACGTGCACCCCGATCACCTGTCGCTCGGATCGCTCGAACGAATCGAACGGCGCGTTCGAAGGCTCTTCGCGCCCGAGGGCGGCCTCGTGTACGTGACGGATTTCTCGTTCGACGCACGCGAGCTCCGCACGTGGCGCTCGTTCGAGGACCGCGGCCTGCGCGTGACGGCCGTGCCCGTGGACCATCGAGGCGGGCGCTACGGAATCGATTCCGCTTGGATGACGAAGAGTTTCACCGGGTACGTCGTCGAGTACCACGGCATGAGCGTCTTCTTCGGTGGCGACACCGCCTACGACCCGCTCGACTTTCGACGCACGCGAGCGGTCTTTCCGCACCTCGATCTCGCCCTGCTGCCCATCGCGCCGATCCGGCCCCGCGACCACATGCGCACGTTGCACATGGACCCCGACGAGGCCCTCGACGCGATGGCCGACCTTGGTGCACGCGAGATGATTCCCGTGCACTTCGACACACTGGTCGCCGGAACGGATGCCGCCGGTGAGGCGCGCGACATGCTGGTCGCGCGCGCGCGCGCACGGGGGCTCACCGACCGCGTGGACCTGCTGCGAATCGGCGAGCGGCGCGTCGTCTTGCCCCGGTCGAACTAGGCTTGCGGACACGGCCCCCGGGCCCCAGGTGACCCGTATGAAGAGACCGTTCGGTCCCGTCGTGCTCG
>Ga0265316_10000767_pt1 | contig 35377 bp, 32 predicted proteins | sample 4522metaG_FD_202092 | JGI IMG/M metagenome (GOLD analysis project Ga0265316, IMG submission 202092) | Rhizosphere microbial communities from Carex aquatilis grown in University of Washington, Seatle, WA, United States - 4-5-22 metaG | ecosystem: Host-associated > Plants > Roots > Rhizosphere >...
GGCGAGAAGCCGGTAGGCCGCTGGGAGCGTGCGCCACAGGGCCGGATACAATTGGAGAGGATGCAAGGCATTCGCGCGCTCGTGGTGTTGCTCCTGGCCTGCGGGATGCTGCGCGGGTACGCGGTGCTGTCGCACGAGGCCATCATCGACTCGGCCTGGCGCGACTCCATACAGCCGCTGCTTCTGAAGCGTTTCCCGCAGGCCACGCCGGACGACCTGCTGCACGCCCGCGCCTATGCCTACGGCGGCTCGATCCTCCAGGACATGGGGTATTACCCTTTCGGGAACAAATTCTTCAGCGATCTGGTGCACTACGTGCGCAGCGGGGATTTCGTGGCCGAACTGATCCGGGAGTCGCAGGACATCGACGAGTACGCCTTCGCTCTCGGGGCGCTGGCCCACTACGCGGCGGACAACACCGGGCATCCCCTGGCCGTCAACACCTCGGTCGCGCTGCAGTACCCGAAACTGCGGCGGAAGTACGGTCCGATCGTCACCTACGGAGACAACCCGGCGGCGCACCTGCGGGTTGAATTCGGATTCGACGTCCTGGAAGTAGCGGGTGGCCACTACGCGCCCACGGAGTACCACGACCACATCGGTTTCGAGGTCTCCCAACGGCTGCTGGAGGCTTCGTTTCGGGACGTCTACGGCCTGGATCTCAACGACATCTTCAGCGACCTCGATGTGGCGATTGGCACGTACCGCTTTGCCGTTCGCACGTTTCTTCCCTTGGCCACCAAGGTGGCCTGGGCGCTGGACAAGGACCAGATCCGCCAGGCGCAGCCCAGCATGACGCGCGCCCGCTTCCTCTACAACCTCCGGCGATCGGGATATGAGCGCGAGTGGGGGCGGGGCTACCGCCGGCCGGGCGTCCTGGCGCGGGTTCTGGCGTTTCTGTTCCGCATCCTGCCCAAGGTGGGACCGCTCAGCGCGTTTTCCCTGAAGGCGCCAACTCCCGAGACCCAGAAAATGTTCATGGCCAGCTTCAATGCCACGCTCGACCGCTATCGCGCGCTGCTGGCGGACGCCGGAGCCGGACGGCTGCACCTCGAGAACCTCGATCTCGACACCGGGAAACCGACCCAGCCCGCCGAATACCGGCTGGCCGACGACACGTACTCGAAGCTGGCGCGCACTCTGGAGGAGAAGCACTTTGCGGCGGCGACGGCAGCACTGGAGAGCAACGTGCTGTCCTTCTTCGCGGACCCCGCCAGACCGATTGCCACGCGGCGTGACAAGCGCAAATGGCGCGAGACGATGCGGGCGGTTGAAGAGATACAGAAGGCCGCCGGCGCTGGCCCGAAAGCGCCCGGCCCTTAGCCCGGTGCGGGGTGGGCAGGCGGGCGATTGACGACGGGCGACGGGCGCCTTTTCAAGCGATAATAGTAGGTCGCCGATTTTGAGAGCCGAACAATGCCCCATTGGATGGCGCCGCTCACTAACGTGTTCGCCCAGCTCACCGTGAGCGCGGTGGCCGACATCCTGTTTGTCGCCTTTTTGATCTACCAGCTCATTATGGTGGTGAAGGGGACGCGCGCGGCGCAGGTGCTGGCGGGCATCATCGTGCTGCTGCTGGTGTACACGGTGGCGGTTTTGGCGGATCTGGAGCTGCTGCGGAGCGTGCTGGCGATGGCGGTGCCCTACCTCGGCATCGCGCTGATCGTGCTGTTCCAGGCCGAGATCCGCCGCACGCTGGCGCGTATCGCCCGGCGGCGCTGGCTGGGCTTCGGTGGGAACCTGCAGCGGCGCGAATCGACCGACGATATCCTGCTCGCTCTGGCGCGCCTTGCCCAGCAGAAGATCGGGGCGCTGATCGTTCTCGAGCGCGACACCGGCCTGCGCACCTTCATCGAGAGTGGGGTGGCGTTGAATGCGGTGCTCTCGCGAGACCTGCTGCTCTCGATCTTCCACACCGGGGGAGCGCTGCACGATGGCGCCGTGGTCATCCAGGGCGAGAAGGTCGCGGCCGCGGCCTGCTTCCTTCCGTTGAGCATGAATCCGCTGCTGGCGCGCAAACTGGGCACGCGGCACCGGGCGGCCATCGGGATCACGGAGGAGGCCGACTGCCTGGCGTTGGTGGTTTCCGAAGAGAGCGGGAAGATTTCCGTCGCGGCCTTCGGCGAGCTGGAATCCGACGTGACGCTGAACCGCGTTGCGGAGCGGGTGGCGAAGCATTTTGGACGCAAGCGGCAGGAGGACTGGCGGCAGGCCGCGCGGGAGCCGTCCTGGGATGCGGAACCGGTGGCGGACCGCGCCGAACCCGACTGGAAACGCGCGGGGCGTGCATGAAGCGCCAAGTCTTCGTGAAACTCGGCTGGCAGTTGCTGGCTCTCGCCGTGGCGTTCGTTCTCTGGCTGGTCTTCACGGGAAGCCCGGCGGTGGTGACCTCCATCTCGGCGCCCATAGAATACCAGAACATGCCCCAGGATCTGGAGACCTCCACGGACCTTCCCCGACGGGTTTCGCTCGAAATCAGCGGCCCGGCGGCCCGGGTTCACGAGGCGGATCTCACCAACCGCCGGGTGGTTCTAAACCTGGAAGCCGTGCAAGGGCCTGGGGAGTGGACGTTCACCATCGAGGGGCGCCACATCGACCTGCCCGCGGGGCTTCACTTGGCCCGCGCCATCCCGGCGCAGGTCCGGCTCACATTCGAGCGCAGGGTCTCGGCCAGCGTTCCAGTACGGGTGCGGATTGCCGCGCCGCCGCCGGAAGGATATCACGTGGCCCGGCAGCAGGCGTCTCCGAGCACGCTCAAGATCGTGGGGCCGGAAAGCCGGGTGCGCCAGGTGGGAGCCGTCGATGCCGACGCCATCGATCTTTCGCGCACGGTGGGGAAGGCCCGCTTCCAGGTGCACGCGTTCGTGGCGGATCCTCAGGTCCGTTTCGTCTCCCCTCCGAAGGTCGAGGTAAGCATTTCGCTGGAGAAGACCGTGCGAGGAGGGACCCCTTCGAGTGGTTCGCCAACTGTTCGGAACTGACGGTGTTCGCGGTGTTGCGGGCGAGTATCCACTGGATGCGAGGACCGTCCACGCGCTGGGGGCGGCCCTGGGCGACGTGGCCGGACGGCTCGCGCCCGGTCCCCAAGTGGTGATCGGAATGGACACGCGCGAATCGGGGCCGTGGATCGCGGCGCAGGTTGCCGGCGGCCTGGTCCGTCGTGGCGCGACGGTGCGTTTTGCGGGCATCACGACGACGCCGGGCGTGGCTTATCTGACGCGCACCGGCCCGTTCGTCGCCGGCGTCATGATTTCCGCTTCGCACAACCCGTATCGCGACAACGGCATCAAGCTGTTCGGCCACTCGGGCTATAAGCTGCCGGACGCCGAGGAGCACGCCATCGAGCAGGAGATCTTTGCGCTGCTCGAGTCTGGCTTGGAGCCGGCGCCCTTCGAGCTGGTGCAGGATTCCGAGCTTGACTGCCATTACGCGGATTCGCTGGCCGCTACGATGACTTGCGGGTTGGCGGGGCTGCGGGTGGTGCTGGATTGCGGCAATGGCGCGGCTTCGAGCCTGGGGCCGCAGCTCTTCGAGCGCCTGGGAGCGAGGGTCGAAACCCAGTGTGCCTCGCCCGACGGCCGCAACATCAATCTGGGCTGCGGCGCGCTCCACGTGGAATCGCTGCGCGAGCGCGTGCTGGCGTCAGGCGCCGATCTGGGCGTGGCCTTCGACGGAGATGCGGACCGCGCGATTTTCGTCTCCGCGACCGGCAAAGTGGTGAACGGCGACGGGGTGTTGCTCATGGTCGCGCGGCGCCTGCACGCGCTCGGACGTCTGCCCGGACCGGAGGGCGTGCCCACGGTGGTGGCGACGGTGATGTCGAATCTGGGCCTGGAGCGCGCGCTGGCGGCGCACGGAATCCGGATGCTGCGCACACCCGTGGGCGACAAGTACGTGCTCGAGGAGATGCTGCGGACGGGCGCGGTGCTGGGCGGCGAGCAGTCCGGCCACGTGATCTTTCTCGACTACGCCACCACGGGAGACGGCATCTTGACCGCGCTGCGCGTGGCCGAGATCGTGCAGGAATCGGGGCAGGGCCTGGACGAGCTAACGCGCGAGCTCGAGATCTACCCCCAGCTTCTGCTCAACATTCGGGTGCGCAACAGGCGGCCGCTCGAGGAGATGCCCGCGGTGACCGAGGAGATCAGGGCGGCGGAGCGCGCTTTCGGCGATGCCGGGCGCGTGCTGGTGCGGTTCTCCGGCACAGAGCCGCTAGCCCGCGTGATGGTGGAGGGCCCGGAGCTGGCGCAGGTGGAGGCGTTCGCGTCGCGCATCGCGCGGGTCATCGAGCGGGAGCTGGGCTGACGTTGGTTTTCCCCCACTCGCGCCCAGGGCGCTCCAGCATACGTCACCACGTTACCTGGACGAGCGAGACGGCTGGGCGGGGTAGCGCGAAGCTCAGCTCGACCTGGCCGGATTCGCTGGCGAGCCAGCGTGGGGAGTCGAGCAATTGCAGTTGTCCCGCCGCTTCCAGGCGCGCGTATTGCTCCGGCGTCGGGTTCTGCGGTGAGCCCATCTGCTTCCAGACGGCATAGGCATTGCTGTGATCGCGATCGATGCGATAGTGGCGTAGCTGAACGCGCCCGGCGGTGGCCGGCAGACCCGCAACCGTGAGCCGTAGAGGCGCGTCCGGCGCTTCGACATCGTCCTCGTCGTAGTTCCAAAGCAGGACGGAGACCTCGCGCGCGGACCTGGTCGCGAGGGCGGGACCATCTACGGCAATCCGTTCGCCGCTCATCAGGCCCGCCATCCGGAAGAAGTTCAGAACGGGTTTGTCGATTCCGTTGGTGGCCAGGGTTCGAAAGCCGGCGAAGTACGGCTGGTTCTCGAACTCGAAGGCCCAGGTGAGCATGCCTTCGATATTGACTTTGTGGCGCGCGGCGAGGTCAAGGATGCCGCTCATCGCGGCCGCTTCGTAAGTGGCGTAGAGCGGGCCATTGCGATAGGCATTCTGGGGGTGCGTTTGCGCCGAACAGGCCGCGCAGCCCTCGGGATCCGATTCGCTGAGGATGATCGGCAGGTCCCGGAACCGGGGAAAGGACGTGACGATCTCCATGCCGCGCTCGACGTCTTCTAGGTTCTTGGCGAGGCCCATCCGCACGTGGCCGTCGATGAGCTGGGGCCGCCCCTTGGCGTGGTAGGTGATGAAATCGAGCGGGGCTCCGGTGCGCGCGCAGTGTTCCAGAAACTGACGCAGGAACTGAGCCCCCTTGAGCGCGGCCGGGCCTGTGGTCGCAGGACCGCCGCAACGAATCCTGCTGGAGACGCTCTTCACTGCCGCGACGGCGAAGTCGTACAGCTTGTCATACTCCTCCGGCGTGCCCTGCCAGTATTCGATGTCGGGCTCGTTCCAGACCTCCCAATACCAGGACTCCACCTCCGCCTGTCCGTAGCGGGCTACCTCGTGCCGGACCCATTCGCGAACCAGGTCCGCCCACTTCCTGTAGTCTTTCGGCGGATAGGCCCAGCCGGCCGCAATGGGCGTTTTGGGCCAGTCGTGCCGGTAGGGCTGGGGCTTGGTGGACAGCGCCTCGGGCATGAAGCCGATCTCGACCAGCGGCTTGATCTTGGCCTGGACGTAGGTGTCGAAGATGCGGTCCATGATGGTCCAGTCGTATACCGGACGGCCGGTGGCGTCTTCGGTGTACGCATTCGTGGAGCCCCACTTGAGCGCGGGCGTTCCATCTCCGCTGGTCAGCAGGTTATGGGTGCGTACGTAGACGGGGCCGGGGCCGAGCGCCGCCAACTCGCCAATCAGTTTGCGCCCGTTCTTGGCGTAGGTGTAATTCGGCTCGTCGTACCCGAACCAGGCCCAGACGGGCCGGGAAGGGCCGATCGGCGCGCTCGCATTGACCCGGACAATGACTGGCTCCTGGGCGGGGAGGAGCGCGGGCAACGCCAGCAGGAGGAGACAGGCGAGCCGCATAGCCGGCCTACCGCGGCGGTTCTTCCGCCGCCTTCACCAGCTCCCAGCGCCCGCGGCCGCACTTGTTGCGGCACTCGGGCAGGTCCTGGTCTTTCGTGAACTGGGCCGGCGTCTTGCAGACGCTGCACCAATAAATGCCATTGGCGGGGGCTTTCGTGCCCGGCTGATAAGTCATGACTCGATGACACCTCGGGATCTTCGTTGGGCGATCACGGCCCGCGCGAGTTCCTCGGGCCGATCCACTATCATATCCGGTGGATCGGCGGCGAAGCTCTCGGGCTGGAAGCCGTAGCTGACGCCGCAGACTTTGAGGCCGGCGTTCCGGGCGGTCTGTACGTCGACCGCGCTATCGCCGACCACCAGCGCCCGCTCCTTGGGCACGCCCATCTCGGCCAGCAGGGTTTCGACGCCCAGCGGGTCGGGCTTCTTCCGATGGAAGCTGTTGCCGCCGTAAACGCGCGCGAAGTACTTCGAGAGCCCCAGACCGTCGATGATCTGTCCGCTGATGCGAACCGGCTTGTTGGTCAGGACGGCCATGCGCACGCTCGCCTGGTGCAGCGCCTCAAGCGCCTCGGGAATGCCCGGATAGGCGCGCGTGTTATCGAGCTTATGGTCCCCGTAGTACTCCATGAAAAACTCGAGCGCCTTGGCGACGTCGGCATCGCTGGCCTGGGGGCCCATGGCGCGGCGAATCAGAACCGGGGCGCCGTTCCCGATGTAGTTGCCAACGGTCTCGAGGTCCAGCGCCGGCAGACCGAAGTGTGCGCGCGTCGCGTTGACCGCATGCGCCAAGTCGAGCTTCGAATCGATCAGCGTGCCGTCCAGGTCGAAGATGAGCAGGTCCATTGCCGGGAGCTGTGCCACTCCCCATTGTCCTACACCCGGGGAGCCGGGTTTTCGCGCATGCGGCCGCGAGGGGCGGGGTGGCCGTGCGCAATGCGCAGCGCGCCGTCGCGCGCAGTTAACAATTGCCGTGGACGGCGGTTACGACCGTGGTGCCATTCAGTTAAGGTTTTGTGAATAAGTTGTAAAGACAACTGGTGTGAAAGCGGCGAGAGTGCCTAATTAGCGGCGTTGTTGCTACGATCTCTGGAATAGTCGAAATCTTTTTCCTGTCAAACAGGATACTTGACGAGTCGCAAATAGACCCACAACCACCGCTGCTACTATGCCGCTATCTGACAGGCAGAGCTCAGAGAGGCTGATAGGTTCCCCATTTCCAGCCAAGAAGTCTGACTTGCGTCTGTTGAGCCGTTCCGTGCGGGAGCTCCGGGGCCAAGGCGCCCACCACTGGAACGGCAGAGGGTCGGGGTAGGAGCTCGGACTGGTCCTGAAGCGGCATAGCGATACGTGTGCCGTTTCTGGGGCTCCATGGGAAGCGACTTAGTTTGTAGCACGCGCTGTACGTGTGTCTCTTGGGGGTGCGATGCGTCTGAATCTTTCGATCGTGAGGATTGCTCTTCTGGGCTTTGCCGCAGGCGGCGCGCTGCCCGCTCAAACGGCTGGGGGTGTTGCGCCCAAGGCGGGTGCCGCCTTGATGGCGGCTACCGAAACGTCCGGCTCCGACGGTAGGCCGGCGGCCCCGGCTGAGAAGACCGTCAGACCCATGGCCGGCGAGTACGCCGGGAACGATAAGTGCAAGACCTGCCACGAGGACGAATGGAACTCTTTCTACAAGAACCCGCACTTTAAGAGTCTCGCGTCCGGCAAGGAGCCTCCGGAGCGGACCGCCTGCGAGGGCTGTCACGGTCCGTTGAAGGCTCACGTAGACGCCGGCGACGCCGCGGGGAAGGATACGGTTCTTCACGTTTTCCCGACCATGAAACCGCGGGAGATCATCGACGCCTGTCTTAAGTGCCACGCCAAGGACTTCAACCGCGCCAACATCCGGCGATCGGAGCACACGGAACACGATATAGCCTGCACTTCGTGCCATTCCAACCACCACTCGACGACGCCCAGGTTCCTCCTGGCCAAGAGCCAGCCCGAGGCCTGCTACCAGTGCCACAGCGACGTGCGGTCGCAGTTCGACCTGCCCTCCAAACACCGCGTCAACGAGGGATTCATGCAGTGCTCAGACTGCCACAATCCGCATGGCGGTTTCACGCCGACCTTCGGCATGGGGGCGACTTCAAAAATGCTCAACCAGTCGCACGGCAACGATCAACCCTGTGTCAAGTGCCACGTGGAAAAGCGCGGGCCGTTCGTTTTTGAACACGAGACCGGGGAGGAAGACGGTTGCATCTCCTGCCACAAGCCTCACGGTTCCACTAATGCCAAGTTACTCACGAGGCCCGTTGTCGCCCAGCTCTGCCTGGAATGCCACACCGGTACCGGAGACTTCGGAGTGAAATCGAGCAAGGGGGTCACCTACCCGGACCATGCTACGCACAGCATGATCGATCCGCATTATCAACGCTGCACGTCGTGCCACGTGGCGATTCACGGATCGAACGTCCACTACCGGTTCCTGCGGTAAGGGTCGCTACGTAAGGAGGCAAGATAATGAACCGAACCATCCTGTTTCTATCGTTCATGATGTCGCTGCCGCTGCTTCAGGCTCAGCCCGCGGTGGCTCCATCGCCGGATCACGCCGGCGCCGAGGGCGGCCAAGACTGGGGCGCCTACAACGTCACCGATTCCGTTGAAACCGGCTACCGATTCACCGAGGTGGGAGGCGACACGGCCTTTTTCCGTAACACCGAGAACTACCGCGACGGCCTGCGGGTGTTCGGCGGTAACTTCACCATGAACTCCAAGGAAGGCCACGGGTTGCTCTTCGATTCCCTGACGATAACCACTCAGGGACTGGCCGACCCGTACAGCATGGCCAATCTGCGCGTCGAGAAGAATAACGTCTACCGATACGACCTGAACTGGCGGAAGAGCGATTACACCAACCTGCCGGCGGACAACGGCGCCAGCGACAACTTGATGAATACGGAGCGCACGCTGCAGGACCACGATCTGACCGTCACGCTCGCCAGTTGGGCCAATCTCGATTTAGGCTATAGCCGGGTCCACCAGACCGGCCCGCAGGACTCCACCTACGAAGGCTACATTGGCGGCCTCGCCCGCAGTGTGCTGCCTGTTTTGCAGAATCTACGGCGAGACTTCAACGACTATAAGGTGGGCACGCAGTTAGACTTTCTGGGGTTCCGGCTCACCCTCTCCCACCAATGGGAGTATTACAAGGACGACACGACCACCGATCCGCTGGTTCCGGGCCAGCCCTACCCGCTGCCCCTGAGTTATCCGCTCCAGCCGGCGCTGCCGGTGACCTATCCCTTGACGGTTACCGCGTACTCCCGCAGTCAGCCGATGCACACCGCGAACGGGATTTGGTTCGCGAACCTCAACCGCGCGGCGAAGTTGTGGGCGCTCAATGCCCGCATGACGTACAGTATGGCCGACACGAATTCGCTGTACTTCGAGACCGAGACCGGAGCGAGATCGGCGGCGAATTCCATCTGCTCCAACTGCGGGGCTGGCAAGCCCACCACCGCTTACACGTACGCGCCCGGCAGCGCGCGGCGGCCCTTCTCGGCCGGCGACTTTACCATCAGCTTCTTTCCCACCACCCGGCTCACCATCGTAAACAGCACCTCGGCGGAGAACAACCGGTATGACGGCGCCGACACGCCGGCGTTGATAGTGAATAACGTTGCCGCCACGAAGAACGTCTTCTGGGACTACCGGATCGGCGACAAGAGGGTTTCCGATTCCCTCGACGTCAATTACCGCGTCGCCAAGTGGCTGGGCCTGAACACGGAGTACCGCTATTCCGCCCGATGGCTCATCGATGACCTGTTCCGCTACGGGACGACGAATAACCAAAGCGTCAACTCACTAAGCAACCACTTGAATGCCGCTACTTTTGGCGTGCGGGTAAAGCCGGTGAAACCGCTCTCGCTCGATGTGGATGCGACTGTGGGAAGGGACAACTCCACCCTGACGCTCATTGCGCCCGCCCACTACACCAATATCCGGGCGCGAGCAGATTACCGGCAAAGCAGGCGCATGCGTTTCGGGCTTGCCTACCGGCAGATGTATAACCTGAACGCGCCGGAGACGAACTATGCCGCCTCGTATGTCGCCACTTATGGTCCGCCGCCGGCCGCTTACTATAGTTCCCACTCGCGCACTTTGTCGGCCACGTCATCCATTACGTTGAGCAATAACTGGTCCTTGGATATGAGCTACAACAAGATGCATCTCGACACGTTTGCCAACCTGTGGACCGAGCAGCCGGCGCCGAACTCGGTCACCATCGTCAGCGTGCCAGGCAATGTCTCGCGATACATCAGCAATATCCACAACGTCTCGATTATGGCCAGGACCAACATCCAAAAACGTGCGACTTTCTACCTGGGATACAACATTTCGAAGGACACCGGCGACGGTCGCTCGGTGCAAAACCTGGGCCTGATAGACCCTGCCGCTTCTTTCTTGGCCAGGGCCAACACGTTCCCGATGACCTATCAGGCGCCCTTGGCCCGGCTGTCGCTCCGTGTGACCCCGAAGCTCCAGTGGAATGGTGGCTGGGAGTTCTACCGCTATGGCCAGAAGTTCGCCTATTTCGGGTATCAGCCCTATTATCGAGCGCAGACAGGCTACACCAGCCTTTCCTTCGCGTTCTGAGCACCTCGCTGAAAAGGAGACCTTGCATGAAGACACGGAAGACGATTCCGACCGCGATAGCCGCGGCGGTGTTCTGCCTCGCCGCGGTGGCGCCGTTCGCCGGGGCGGAGCAAGCCCCTCGGATCGTGGAATTGACGGCCACCCGAGACAACCAGTTCAAACTGGCTGGTGGGAAGAAGGGGCCACTGGTGCTGAAGGCCGGCGAGCGAGTAACGTTTAAGGTCACCGCCTCCGCCGGCAGTGCCAAGGGGAAGGACGGCTCGGTCCACAGCTTCGTGGTTCGCGCGCTGAAAGCGCAGGGCTGGGACGTCCGGCTGAAGGAAGGCGTACAAGAGTTCACGCTGACAGCCCCGCCGGCGGGCGAGTACACGATCGAATGCACCGTCTACTGTGGGGAAGGGCACGACGACATGAAGCTCAAGATGAAAGTGGAATAGAGCCGGCGCCGCCCGGCATGCCTGCGCGGCCCGGCTCCCTGCAGCTCGTCCGTCTCAGGCTTGTCGCGCTTCTTGGGCGCTTCGGGAATGCCCGGGTAAGCGCGCGTGTTGTCGAGCTTGTGGTCCCCGTAGTAGGTCAGGAAAGACTCGAGGGCCTCGCCGATATAGTCCCCGACGGTCGCGAGGTCCAGGGGCGGGAGGCCGAAGTGTGCCCGCGCGGCGTTGACCGCATGAGCCAGGTCGAGCTTCGAATCGATCAGTGTGCCGTCGAGGGCGAAAATGAGCAGGTCCATTGCCGGGAGTTGTGCCACCCCCATTGTCGCCCGAACTTACCTCTGGCTGGCTTCCCCCGCCGCGACCCGCCGATTGAAATCGGCCGACCGGTTCCGGGGCACGCTCAGCGATTGCCACCGGTCGTGCGCGAGATGCTTCGCCAGCATCACAATCTGCCCTACGTGATGCGCGTAGTGCGCCACCTGCCGGTTGATCGCCTGCATCACCGAATGTGCTTCGCCGCGGATCGTCACCGTGCGGCTCAGGTCCGCCTCCCCCAGCGGCTCGAGCGCGTGGAAGAGCCGACTCCAGCCGTCCTCCCATACCTGCAACAGCGCCTCCCGGGTAGCGGGTGGATCCACAAATTCGGTGTCGCGCTCGCGGTCCTGCTTTTCCCCGTCCGTCGTCAGGAAGTCGGTCCAGCGGGAGCGCATATTGCCGGCCATGTGCTTGACCACGATCGCGATCGAATTCGTCTCGTCGTCCATCGTGGCGAAAAGCTGTTCGTCCGTAACCTGCGCCATCGCGCGTTCGGCGAGCTTCTTGTAATACCTGAACAGCGTGAGCGAATCTTCGATATAGGAAGTGGTGAACTTCAGCCCCATGCTTCCATCGTATCCACCGCCACCACCTCGTGCAGGCCGATCGGCGGAGTCGTCGTCTCCACCCAGGCGCCCACCTGGCGCCACTCGGCCTTGGCTCCGCTGACCAGCAACCGAACGCCGCGCGCCTTCGCGCCGCCAGGCAGCTTCAGGCGCACCTTCTGCGGACCGACCGGCAGAATCTCGCGAAACGACCCCGCCATCATCATCGGGTTCGAGAGGTTCACCAGATGAGCCGTCACCGATGACTGCTGTTTCCAAAACGCCACATCGAGCAGGCCCGGCCCGGCGACCTGGAGAGGCTGCTCCTCGTTTGCGGCCCAGCGGACGGCGTTCGCCAGAACGATCCCGTGATCCTGGTTCATGACTTCCCAGAACGTCCGGTCTATGTCCCACGGGAAATAGGCGACGCGGCCCGCGCCTGCGGAGCGCAGCATCACGCCCGGAATGTTCGTCCCGGTGTCGCGCTGGTATACCTCCTCCATCGGCAGATCGGGATAGCTGGGGACCGTCATGAGCGGCGCGCGCAAGCCCGGCGCGGTACGAATCTCGACCCGCTTCACGCCGTGGATTATGCGGCTCGCATCCTCGAGCCCGGCCAGGAGAGGATGCGAGTGGTCTTCTAGATCCAGGTAGGCGTTCTGCTGGCGCTCGATCACGTTCCCACCGAATGATGCGCCGAACAGGCCGGCCAGACCGAAGTCGTCGTGGCGCCTGCCACGCTCGTCGCAGAGCGAGGTCTCGTGCGTGGCGACCAGGCCGCCGCCGCTCTCGACGAAAGCCTTCAACTGCGCGCACTGCGCGTCCGACAGACTCGTGAGATTCGGCAACGCCAACACCTTGAACGGGCGCAGGCGCGCCGCGTCGAACCGACCGGCGGCGACCATCTCGAAGGGAATCCGTGCCTCCACCAACGCGTGAAAGAACCCAGATTCGTGGTCCGCCGCGGCCCGCTCGGCCGCAACCAGCCCGACGCGCGCCAGCGAGCCCTCGTTCCGCAGATACTTCTCGTTCTTCCAGTGCCACGCGAACAACTGCTCGACGGGCTTGAACCAGCGGCGGTCTTGCGGCTTGGCATTGAACTTGGTGACCCAGGGCCGGAAGCCCTGCGCGATGCCATCCACCGCCCAAGCCCGGATTTCGTTGGGGTTCTGGACGGAATCCTTCCAGCGGTAAGGCGCCTCCAACCCCACGCCAAACAGGCCTACGATCGGCTTCTCGCCGAACGTGGAGCGGGCCGCCTTCGCGAACCTGCCGTTTTGCCAGGCCGGCGTGTTTCCGAACCGGGCTTGCCGGTCCGCGATCAGAATGGGAACCGATACGGCGTCTCGGATCTCGTCGAAGCCATTGGGGAAGAACGCGGCTTCCGGATTGCGCTTCTTGATTTCGGTGTCCCACAGCGAGTACAGTTCCAGCAGGCGTTTTCTCCGCCACGCGGCGTACTCCGCCCCTCCGCCCGTACGCGGCAGATCGAGGCCGCTGAAATCCTTGAAATTACGCCGGCAATGCTCGCAGTAACACATCCCCGATCCGCTCCAGCGGTTGGCGAAGATGCCATCGACCTTGTACTGCGTCATGATCTCCCGGATCACGCTGGTCATGAACTCGAAATTGTAGGGGCCGAGCGCGCAGGTTACCCACAGCGACGGCATGGCCCAGTGACGGCGCGGCCGGCCCTCGGCGTCCACGGCGATCCAATCCGGATGCGCCTCGTAGACGTCCTGATGCGCGGCATGCGGGTCCACACGCGCCAGCACGTTCATGCCGAGCTTCCGGCAGCCGGCGAGCATCTCGCCAAAGGCATCGCCACTCCCGAGGAACTTGCTGCGGTAGTGCAGCGGAACCCTGGTGGGATAGAACGCCACGCACCCGCCGGCGCTGAGGCACGCGGCGTCGGCATGGATGCGCTGGAAGTAATCGAGCCAGAAGCCAGGATCGTAACGGCCCGGGTCGTCCTCGACGAAAGCCAGTTGCACCCACCGCATGGGCCGGTCGCACCAGCTCCCGGCGGGCTTTTCGCCGCCGAACGCCGCCCCGACCGCCAGGGCGCCGGTCTGCATCATCCATTCGCGCCGGTTGATTTCCATAAGGGGGCTCCCGTACCCGAACCATAGCAGAACAACGCCCGTGCTAGAGTGAGTCGGTGCCGTCGACGCCAGATGCGCAAACGCTGGATGTCCTGATCCGGACCGGGATTGCAGACCCCATTGCCATTGGTCTGGTGGAAAGTCTGTTCCATGAAGCCGGCATACCGTTCTTCGTCATGGACCAAAACGTGACGGCACGCCAGGAGGGCGGGAACTATTTCGGGTGGTGGACCGTTCGCGTGGCGCGGGAGAGCGAAGCCGAGGCCCGCGAGATTATACGGGCCCTGGAGGAAATGAAATAGGCCGGACTGCCGACACCTGCTCAGTCGAGTCTGTCCCGCTCATCGGGACTTATGCGGGCTTGGAGGCCTCCCCCGAGCGTCGCCCAAACTCGACTTGGCTGCGATTCTGGCTGGGCTCTACGGCGTGCTTTCGGTAAGCGTGCGTTGGGCTCACGTTGTAGGCCACCACTCCGTACAAGCCGGCGATGGCCAGCAGCAGACCCACCGCGCCCATGGTACCTACCAGGTCGATCCCAACCCCCGGGCCGTCCGCGGTGGCGTACCTGTAAAGGTCCTCGTATCCAACATCCCTGTCGCGGGAATGGCCCTACTCCTGCGGTCGACCGGCGATCCGCTGGGATTGGTTAAGCCCGTGAAGGACCTTGCAGTGCCGGCACGCCGGTTGAGATCGTGGGCGTGGCCGAGGCCATCAAATATCGCTTGACCTTCGAGAGGCCGGCGGATTTCGTGTATATGCCGCTGGCCCAGCACGCCCGGCCAACAGTGTTTCGCGAACTGCTCATTCACGACGGCAACACGCGGCGCATCCGCGGTATCGGACGCCAGGAAGCCCCGGCCACGCAGAATCGGCACCCCCATCGTCGCGAAGTACCCTTCATCGACGGTGTCCATTGTCGCAGGTGAAGTTCTCGCGATCGCGCGGCATCTGAAAACCGTCCGGCACGAAGACCACGCCGGCAAAGCCGTTCATTCCGAGCGGAGGGTTATGCGTGAGGGCCGCGCTCCGAACCCCGGGCAATAGCCGCGAACGTTCGGCCAGAAGCGTATAGAACTGCTGCGTCTGAGCCGCGTCGTACTGCGCCAGACGCGGATCGAACGTTGCCACCAGCAAATGATCCTTCGCGAATCCGGTTCCATCGAGCGCGCTATGCTGGAAACTCCGGGCCATCAGGAAAGACGCCATCCGCAGCATCAGGGATATGGAAACCTGCGCCACCACCAGCGCATTCCGGCCCCACAGCCGTTTGCGTCCGGGCACTGCCTTTCTGGCTCGGCTCGAAGCCGGCGGCATCGAGCCGCTGGCGTCTCCCTACAACTGGTCCGTCTCCGGCTCTCCGGCCTTCTTATGCGTCACGTCCTCCCAGAGCGCGCGCAGTTTTTCGGAGCTGCGCTGGAAAGCTTCGCGGAATTCGTGGGGCGCGGCGTAGACCAGGATGCGCGCCGTGCCCATCACGTAAGGCGCCAGGCGCGAATTCGCCACCGGGCCCGGAGGTTGTTTGGTGGAGAACGCCATCATCACGGCCACGATCACGGCGCACACCAGGGCCCCGCGCAACACGCCGAAGGCGCCGCCCAGCAGGCGATCCAGCCAGGAGAGATAGACCATCTTGAGCAACTTGGCGATGAGCGCCGCTAAGAGGCTGCCTAGCAGGATGACGCCCACGAAGACGATCAGGAAGCCGGCCACGTTCGCCCACGGCCGCGAGATGTGCGTCCCGAGGAGCGTACCCACCGTGCTGTAGAACCACAGACCGCAGAACAGGCCGACAATCACCGCCGCCAGGCCGATGACGGTGCGCGTCAGCCCCTTCCTCAGCCCTCCCACCACGGACGCAATGAGAATGATCGCAAAGACAATGTCCAGCCAATTCAACACAGTTCGCTCCGTCCGTTACAGCGCCCGCCCGGTGAGGACGCGGAACGCTTCTATGTATTTCTCGCTGGTTCTGGCCGCGACTTCGGGCGGCAGGCCCGGAGCGGGCGGCTGCTTGTCCCAATGAATCGATTCCAGGTAGTCGCGCACGTACTGTTTGTCGTAGGATGGCTGCGCGCCGCCGGCCCGGTAAGTCTCGCTGGGCCAGAACCGCGAGGAATCCGGCGTGAGCACCTCATCGGCCAGCACCAGCTCGTCGTCCACGAAGCCGAACTCGAACTTGGTGTCGGCGATGATGACACCGCGGCCGGCGGCGTAATCGGCGGCCTTCCGGTAGATCGCCAGGGTCAGGTCGCGCAGCTTGCCGGCCAACTCGCTGCCGGCCAGGTTCACCACGGTCTCGAAAGACACGTTCTCATCGTGCCCGGTCTGCGCTTTGGTCGCGGGCGTGAAGATCGGCTCCGGTAGCTTGTCGCTCTCCTTTAGTCCGGCCGGGAGCCGTATGCCACACACCGTGCCGCTCTGCCGGTACTCCTTCCAGCCCGAGCCCGCCAGGTATCCGCGCGCGACGCACTCCACCTCCACCATGCGCGCCCGCTTCACCAGCATGGAGCGGCCTTCGAGCTGGTCGCGGAACTGAGGCAGCGGGGCGGGGTATTCGTCCACGTTGGCGGTCAGGAAGTGGGTGGGCGTCAGCTCCCTGAGGAAGTCGAACCAGAACACCGAGAGTTGTGTCAGCACCCGGCCCTTGTCCGGGATGCCGGTCGCGAGGATGTAATCGAAGGCCGAGATGCGGTCCGTGGCGACGATCAGCAGCCGGCCGTCCACGGCGTAAACGTCGCGGACCTTGCCCCGCCCGTGGCGCGTGACGCCCGCGAGGTCGGATTGGAGGAGTGTATTGGTCATAGATCTCTGTCAGCGGCAACTGACTATTGTTACCACGACTCGACATCGCAGGTCATCCCCGCGCCGCGCGCGCTCGACAGGTCTTAGGCGACTTCTCTGCCGGACAACCCACGACTATACTGGAGTGTACCCGATGAAGCTTTCCGTCCTGATGCCCGTCTACAACGAGCGCACGGTGGTCGAGCGCTCGATCGCGCAAGTGATAAGCGCGCCTCTGCCGGAGCAGATGGAGCGTGAGTTGGTGATCGTGGATGACCGCTCGACCGACGGCACCTGGGAGATACTCACCCGCCTCGCCGAGACGATTCCCTGTATCCGGCTCTATCGCCACGAGGTCAACCAGGGGAAGGGTGCCGCCGTCCGGACGGCCATTCAGCAGGCCTCCGGCGACTTCTGCCTCATTCAGGACGCGGACCTCGAGTACGACCCCTCGGAATACCCGCGCCTGCTGCGCCCGCTGCTCGACGGCCATGCCGACGCCGTCTTCGGCTCGCGGTACCTGGCCGGCGAGCAGACCCGCGTGCTCCCCTTCTGGCACTCCATGATCAACAAGGGGCTCACGGTCCTGTGCAACATGTTCTGCAACCTGAACCTGACGGACATGGAGACCTGCTACAAAGTCTTCCGTACCGACCTGCTCAAGAGCATTCCCATTCGCTCCAATCGCTTCGGTTTCGAACCCGAGATTACGATGAAGTGCGCCAAGCGCAAGCTGCGCATCTACGAGGTGCCGATCAGCTACCACGGCCGGACTTACGAAGAAGGCAAGAAGATCGGCTGGAAGGACGGCATCAAGGCGGTCGGCACAGTGCTTCACTTCTGGGCGATCGACGATCTGTACGTCGAGCCCTACGGCCGCGGCATGCTGCAAAGCCTGACCGGCACGCCGCAGTACCTGAGTTGGCTGACGCGCATCCTGCGCCCGCATCTGGGAGACACGGTACTCGAAGTCGGCGCCGGATTGGGGAGCCTCACGGGCCGGCTCATGGGCAAGCGTCTCGAGTACGTCGCGGCCGAGCGGGATCCTCTCTGCCTGCACGCGCTCAGGAACCGCTTCCTGCGGACCCCAAACGTGTGCGTGCGGCCGCTCGATCCGGCCGTACCCGCTCAATTCGAGGAACTGCGCGAGAGCTTCGACACCGTGCTGTGCGTCAACGTGCTCGAGTGCCTCGAAGATCCCGCGGCCACGGTGGCAGCGCTGTACGACACGCTTAAGCCCGGGGGCTCGCTGCTGGTGCTAGTCCCGCAGAATCCGGCGCTGTACTGCCCCATTGACCGCACGCTGGGCCACGTGCAGCGGTTCCGCGCCTCGGACCTGGCTGGGATGATCGAGAAGGCCGGATTTCGCGTGGAGGAGCTTTACCAGTTGAACAAGTTCGGCACAATCGCCTGGCTGGCTTACGGCGGCCTGCTGCGCCGCAATCGGATCAGCAAGGTCACGCTGAAGCTGTTCGACAAGTCGGTGTGGTTCTGGCGGCGGGTGGATTCCGTCCTGCCCTGGAGGGGGCTGTCGTTGATCGCCGTAGCGCGCAAGGGAGGGCGGGCTTAAGCCCGCGCAGGACTTCAGTCCCGCAACAAACCATGCGCATCGCGGGTCTGGATTACCAACGTCGGGAAGTCGCGGTGCGCGACGGCCCCGAACCGCGGCTGGGCGGCGCGAACGAGGTTCTCTTCCGCGTGCAGGAAAGCGGCATCTGCGGAAGCGACCGCGAGCTGGCGGCGTTCCGGCACGGTTACCCGCCTGCCGCCGAAGACTTCCTCATTCTCGGTCACGAGGCGCTGGGACAGGTTGTCGAAACCGGGTCCGCGGTCGCCGGCCTTGCCCTCGGCGATTGGGTGGTCCCGCTGGTTCGGCGCCCCTGCGATCCGCCTTGCGCCTCCTGCGCCCGCGGCCGGCGCGATCTGTGCGTCAGTGGGCGCTACACCGAAGCCGGAATCTTCGGCCGTCACGGCTACCTGCGCGAGTACGCCACCGATGCCGAAGCGGACCTGGTTCGCGTGCCCGCCGAGCTGGCCTCGTGCGCCGTGCTCATCGAGCCATTGAGCGTCGTGGAGAAGGCGGTCGAAAGCGCCCTGAGGATCCACGAACCCGGCGCGCGAACCGCCCTCGTTTTGGGCGCCGGCCCGGTGGGAATCCTGGCCGCGCTCATCTTGAACCTGCGAGGTTTGGAGGCGTCGGTCTACTCACTCGAGCCGCCGGATCATCCGCGGGCCCGCCTTCTCGAGTGCAGCGGCGTGCGTTACCTGGCGCGGCTGGACGGCGTCCGCACCGACGTTGTGATCGAAGCCACGGGATCCGCGGCCGCGGCCTTCGCCGGCTTCGGCGCGCTGGCGGCGCTGGGCGTCTACTGTATTCTGGGCAGCCCGAACGCCAGCGGCGAGGTGCCGTTCACCGAGTTGATGCGGCACAACAAGACCGTCTTCGGCAGCGTCAACGCCGGGCATGAGGCGTTCGCCGTCGCCGTCCGGGACCTGGGGCAACTCGACCGCGACGTGCTCGCCGGCATGATCCAGCGCGCCCCGCTGGCCGCAATCCGCCAGACCGTCACCACGCCCCCACCGGCCGCCGTAAAGATTGTCCACGTAGTCGCCGAATGAGTAAACTGGAGGCTCATGTCCAGTAAGTACGTGGTCACCGGAGGGGCGGGTTTCATCGGCTCGGCCCTGGTAAGGAAGCTGCTCGACGCCGGCGCCCCGCGCGTCGCTGTAATAGACAACCTGGCCAGCGGCCACGAGGAGAACCTCGACGAAGTGCGCGGGCAGGTGGATTTCCATCGGGCGGACATCCGTTGCTACGAAGCGATCGAACCCCTGGTTCGCGGCGCCGACGCGGTATTTCACCTGGCTGCGATTCCTTCGGTTCCCCGCTCGATCCAGGACCCGGTGCCTTCGCACGAAACCAACATCGACGGGACCTTTCAGGTCTTCCGCGCCTGCGCCGCGGGAGGCGTCAAACGCGTCTTCTATGCCGCCTCCTCCTCGGCCTACGGAGACACCGAAGTGCTGCCAAAGGTCGAGACTATGACGCCCCGGCCCAAGTCGCCCTACGCGGTGCAGAAGCTGCTCGGCGAGTACTACGCCGCGGTCTTCGCCGGTTGCTTCGGCCTGGAGACCGTGGCCATCCGGTACTTCAACGTGTACGGCCCCCGGCAGGACCCATCCAGCCCCTATTCGGGGATCATTTCGCTGTTCATGACAGCGCTGCTGGAACGCCGCGCGCCGACGATCTTCGGCGATGGCGAGCAGTCGCGCGACTTCACCTTCGTCGAAGACGTGGCCGATCTGACCTTGAGCGCGGGCCGCGCGAACGGCGTGTCCGGCCGCGTCTACAACGGCGGCAACGGCAACCGCTACACGTTGAACCAGGTATGGGAGACGCTGCAGAAGATCGAGGGCGTGTCGATCCCGCCCAGGTACGGCCCGCCGCGTTCCGGCGATGTGCACGACTCCCAGGCCGATACCACGGCCGCGGTGCGCGACCTTGGCCACAGCCCGCGCTTCAGCCTCGAGGAAGGCCTTCGTCGAACGCTGGATTGGTACCGGCGCCAGGGCGGCTGAATCCGGCGTAGATTTCTCTTGACTCTGTGTATACTGTACATGTACACTGTACACGGATGAGTCAGCCGCCTCGAATACGGATCGACCTCGGCTCGGCCGTGCCGGCCGGCAAGCAGATTGTCGATGCGATTCGCACTCATCTGGTGGAGGGCGAACTGGCCCCGGGCGATGTGCTGCCCTCCGTTCGACGACTGGCGATGGAGTTGGGGGTCCACTTCAACACCGTGGCCCAGGCCTACCGGCAGCTCGCCGAAGAGGGCTGGCTGGACCTGAAGCACGGCCGCCTGGCCACGGTCCTCAGCCGCGGCCTTCCGCCGGCCGCGGGTCAAGACCAAGTGCTCGATTTCCGCCGCCGTCTGCGAGAAATAGCGGCCGAGCTGCGTGCCCGCGGTCTGTCGTCCGACACCATTGCGTCCGAACTTCGTTTGCTCGCAGAAAGGCTGAACTCATGATGATCGCGCGATTGCTGTTCCTATTCCTGCTGGTTCTCACCCTCGCTCTCCTGCACGCGCTGCCGCTGCTCCCACGGCGGTCGCGGCTATTCGGCGTGGACGTGCCTCGCGAAGTCCGATACGGCAGCGAAGGCGCCAGGCTGCTGCGAAGCTACCAAGTGGGGCTGCTTCCGTGCAGCATGGCAGCCTTTCTGGCGGCCTGCTGGATTCCGTTCACTTGGCTGTGGGCGCCGGTGTCGCTGCCAGCAATCGCGGCGCTGTGGCTGCTGTATCGGTGCCACGCGAATGCCGTGCGCTTCGCGCTCCCGCCGCCGTCCACTCGGGAGGCTTCCTTAAAGGACGATACGAACGGCCTCGCGCGCCGGCTGCTCTGGTTCGCGCCCCCGCTGGTTCTGGTGATGGCGTCCGCGCTCTATCTTTGGGCCAACTGGAACCGCATCCCGCAACGCTTTGCCATCCACTTCGACGCGCACCGGAACCCGAACGGCTGGGCTTTCAAGACCGTTCGGGGAGCCTTCGGCCCTCTGGTTTTTGGTGCATTGATCATCCTGTATCTGTTGGCGCTGTACGTCGTGATGGAGCTCGGGTCCAGAAGAGGGACTCAGCGGCCAGCGATGCTCGTGGCGCTGGCCGGCCCCACGTATCTGGTCGGAGCGATGTTCGCCATGATAGCGCTCTTGCCGCTCTTGGCCCCGCCTCTATGGGCCATTCTCCTCCTCGTCGGCGGATACCTGGCAGGTCTCGTGGCTCTGATATTGCTGATCGTCCGAGTGGTCTCGAGACCGGCCGCCGAGGTGCCGGAGGTGACTCCCGATCGTTGTTGGCACGGCAGCTTCTATTACAATCCCGAAGACCCAGCGCTGTTCGTTGACGGGCGGATGGGTTTCGGGTTAACCGCAAATTTCGCCAGACGTGCTGTTTGGGGGCTGGTGGCGGCCATCGCTGTGTTCACCCTGGGATTGATACTGCTGGCCCCAAAGCTGCTGGCGTCGTGGCCGCCGCAGTCGCCGGAAGCCCACACCAAGCACGTGCTTGACCTGTTCCTGGCCGGGCAGTACGATGCGATCTACGCCTTGTTCACGCCTGAGATGAAGAAGGCCATCACGCTCGATACCTACAAAGCGCAGGCGGCGCAAATCAAAACCCTTGGGCCGCCGAAAGCGGACGAGCCGCACGCGGAGCCACGCGGCGATGCCACTATCGTCACCATCAGGCTGCACTGGCCGGTCACGGCGCTCGATTTCGCGGTGCGGTGGAACATGGCCGGCCAGATCGAAGGCACGTGGTTCGCCCCGCCGCCCGCGCCGGCCTGGCAGCGCCCGGATTACAGCCGGCCGGACTCCTTCACCGAGCGCCTGGTGACCGTGGGCGCGGATGCCTGGAAGCTGCCGGCCACGCTCGCCGTGCCGAAAGGGAGCGGACCCTTTCCGGCCGTGGTCCTGGTGCATGGATCGGGCCCCAACGACCGCGACGAGTCGCTGGGCGGCGTCAAGGTCTTTCGGGATCTCGCCGAAGGTTTGGCCTCGCGCGGGATCGCGGTGCTGCGCTACGAGAAACGGACCAAGGTATATCCGGCTCAGTGTGCCGCCGATCCCGACTTCACCATGACCGAGGAAACCGTCGAGGACGCCGTGCGCGCCGCCGCCCTGCTAGGGGAAGAGAGGGACATCGATCCGCGCCGCGTCTTCGTTCTGGGCCACAGCCAGGGCGGCTACATGATGCCGCGGATCGCCGCCCGCGCTCCGAAACTGGCCGGGGTGATCGTCCTGGCGGGGAACGTCAGGCCGCTCGAGGAGTTGGTGGCGGAGCAGATCCGGTATCTCAACTCGCTCCAGGGCCGAGGCGAAGAGGCTCCTGCGAACGTGCTGCACCTGCCGGCGCCCTATCTCCTCGATCTCAAAGGCTACAACCCGGCCGAGGAAGCCAGGAAGCTCGATGTGCCTATGCTCATCATGCAGGGAGGGCGCGACTACCAGGTCAGCATGAAGGACTTCGCGCTCTGGAAGTCCGCACTCGACGGGCGTAAGAACGTCACCCTGCGCGCCTACCCGAACCTGAACCATCTGTTCATTGCCGGGGAGGGGAAGAGCACGCCGGCCGAGTATCAGCTTCCAGGCCACGTCGCCGGAGTGGTGATCGACGATATCGCCAAGTGGATTGCCGGACCGTTCTAAGCCGCCGCTCGGCGAGTCTACCGGCCCATCCCTTGCTTGCCGAGCGGCGAGGGTAGCTTTACCTCGCAGCCGCAGTCTTCGCCCGCGTTCTTTGCCGTCTTCTGGTACTCGATCTCGTAGTCGATGATATCCCGCAGGTTGGGCCACGGAAGCTGGCCCTCGATCCGCCGCCCGTTGATGAACATGGTGGGGGTCGCGTTTACGTGCAACTCCTTGCCTTCCGCGAGGCTGCGGTCCACCTCCGCCTCCGTCGCCCGCGAGTCGAGGCAAGCGTTGAGTTGCATCGTGTCGATCTCTTTGGCTTTGGTGCTGGCGAAGTCCAGGAGCTTGTCCTTGAAGTTGTCAGCCGTGATGTCGGCCTGGTGCTCATAGACCCAATCGTGATAGTCCCAAAAGGCAGCCGGATTCTGACGGAAGACACAGCGGCCCGCCATGGCCGCCGTCTTCGCCCACGGATGGATCTGCACCAGCGGGAACTCCTTGAGGTACAGGCGGACTTCCTTGGGATACGCGCTCGGAAGGTTCTGGCGAAGCATGGTCGCTTCCTGCTTGCAGACCGGGCACTCGAAATCGGTGAACACCACCAGCACCACCGGAGCGCCCTCGGTCCCCATACTCGGCTGGAACTGCGTCTTCAGCTTGTCCAGGTCCGGCTTGAAAGGGTTCTCGTTGACATCGAAGATGGCCGCTCGCACGATCTTGCGGCCGTCTTTCGAGACCAGGAACGTCTCCACCTGGCTCGCCTCGCCGGCTGTGGCGCGCACGTCGACGGTGTAGAAGGCCGCCAGGTCGGGGGACTGCTTCGCATCCAGGACCTCGACGTGGATCGCCTTTCCCCACACGAACAGGTGGCGAACGTAGGCTTCCAGGGTCGCCTTGTCCAAAGCGGATCGGGCCGGCTCTGCCAGTTTCTTTTCCGGCGCTTGGGAGAATGCCGCCATGCCGGCCAGACACAACGTCAGTGCACCGCGAGCGATGAGACCCATAGAGGCCCATTCTATCAGCCTGCGAATCCCTGAGAACCTTGGGCTGCCGCGCTAACAATTGTATTCAGGGAACGGGACGAATGCGTCTCGCTCCCTCAGCCACATTGAGACTGCGAAATATGGGAGTGGAAGGGCGGTAGCGTGCCTCGCCGGAGTGCCTTGTGATTGAGTTCGAGAACGAATTGGAATCGGAGATTCCGGCTGGCCACGACGCGCCTTGGTTCGCTCTCCACGTGCGCTCCCGGTGCGAGAAGGTGGTGGCCGCGTCCTTGCGGTCAAAGGGATATGAGGAATTCCTTCCTCTCTATCGCAGCCGGAATCAATGGTCGGACCGGCTGAAGGATGTGGACCAGCCGCTCTTCCCCGGCTACGTCTTCTGCCGTCTTCAGCCTGCCAGACGCCTGCCGGTGTTGACCACCCCGGGCGTGGTAGCGATCATCGGCTCGGGGAAGATCCCGCAACCCGTCGAGCCCGAGGAACTGGCGGCCATCCAGTCGCTGGTTAAGTCCGGGCTGCCCGCGGTCCCCTGGCCGTTCCTGAAGGCCGGCGAGCACGTCCGGATCGAGCACGGGGCGCTGGAAGGCGTGGAGGGAATCCTCACCGCCGTAAAGAAGGAATTTCGCGTCGTGCTGTCGGTAACGCTGCTGCAACGCTCGGTGGCCGTCGAGATCGACCGCAGCTTCATCCGTCCCATTCTTCCGCGGGGTGCCGTTCATGTCCGTGATCAGACGAAAGACCAGAACCATCAGCATTCGACTGTCCGATGACGAATACGGCGCGCTGAGGAACGTGTGCCAGTCCCAAGGCGTGCGTAGCCTGTCGGATTTCGCCCGCCTGGCCATCGAGAACCTCATCGTCGGCGGTGGCTTGGACGCCCAGGTAACCGTGAAAACGCGCCTGGATGCGCTGAACAGCCGTGTCGAAGTGCTGGACCTCGCCGTGGAGCGGCTGGCGGGAATCTTTGAAATCAGTGGTCGAAACAGCGGGACGGAAGCCGATGCTGTCCCGGCCTGCCGCCCATGAATGGCGAAGATGTCAATGCGGCACCGCACACTCATCCACTGCGTGCTCTCGTGGTACGGGCGCCGGAGCAGGAAGCCCCATTCAGCCACCGCGACGGCCATTCCGGCTACGCCTACAGCGCTTCCGAGATGGCCGCGGGGCCGGGTTTCGGTCCGGCCGAGTACTGGCGCACGCTGCGGCGGCGCAAAGGGACCGTTCTGCTGGCGGCGGTCCTCGGCCTCATCGGCGCGTGCTTGTACACACTGCCCCAGACCCCGGTGTACCAGTCCCGCGCCGTCCTCGAATGGCAGGGTCTGAACGACAATTTCCTGAACATGCGGGAAGTCAATCTGGTGACCGACGCCGGAAACGCATCGTCCCCCGAGTACGACATCCAGACCCAGATTCGGATTCTCGAAAGCGACTCTCTGATCGAGCGCGTTGCCGCAAAACAGAACCTGGCCCACCAGCCCCTGATCGTAAGGCAGGACCGCATCTCGGCCTGGCAGAGAGCTCTCGGTCTCGGCCGGCCCGCGCAGGGCGGCGGAGAGGCGCTCGATATGGCGGCCCGCAACCTGAAGGTGCGCAGCCAGCCGAATACCCGGCTGATCGTCGTCTCCTGCGATTCGACCGATCCCCGCCTGGCCGCCGACTTCGTCACCGCGCTCATCGCGGAGTATATGGAACAGAACCTTGAGTCGCGCTGGAAGACAACGGAGAACACCGGCGAATGGTTGGCGCGCCAGATGGAGGACGTCAAGATCAAGTTGGAGAAATCCGACGAAGCTCTCCAGGCTTACGCCCGCGCCTCCGGCCTGGTCTTCACCTCGGAGAAGGACAACGTGGCCGAGCAGAAGCTGCGGTCGCTGCAGGAGGAACTCTCCCGGGCGCAGGCCGACCGGGTTGCCAAGCAATCCAAGTACGAAACGGCCCTGCGCGCCCCCCCCGAATCGCTGCCGGAGGTGATCGACGACGGCTCGCTCCAGGAGTACCAGGCGAAGCTGGCCGATTTGCGCCGGCAGATGGCCGAACTCGACAGTTCCCTCACCGCGCAGCACCCCAAGGTGAAGCGGGTACAGGCCCAGATATCCGCTCTCGATGCGGCTCTCGAAAAGGAGCGCGCCAACATCGTCCACCGCATCCGGAACGAGTTTGAAGCCGCGCAGCGGCGCGAGAAACTGCTCGAGGCGGACTATTCTGCGCAGGCCCGCATGGTGAGCGACCAGGCGGACAAGGTGACCCACTACAACATCCTGAAGCGCGAAGTGGACAGCAACCGCCAGCTTCACGAGGCCATGCTTCAGCGGGTCAAAGAGGCCGGGGTCGCCTCTGCCCTGCGGGCCAGCAACATCCGCGTCGTGGACCCCGCCAGGGCGCCGCATGCGCCCTACAAGCCGGACGTCGGCACGAACTCGCTTTTGGGAATGCTGACGGGCTTGCTGGCTGGCGCCGCCTTCGTCGTGATGCGCGAGCGCGCGGACCGCAGCCTACGCCAGCCCGGCGACGCTCTGGCCTGCCTGGGCGTGTCCGAACTGGGCGTGGTTCCATCCGGGGCCACCGGCGTGAGGGGGCGCCTCTCGGGGCGCTGGGCTTCCCGACGCGCGGTCGGGGACCTCGCGATGGTCACCTGGGAACACGGGCTCACGCCCATCGCGGAGTCGTTTCGGGCTGTAGTCGCTTCCGTGATCCTGGCCGGCGAGAGCGGCAGCCGGCCGCGTGTGGTGGTCGTTTCGAGCCCTAATGCGGGGGAAGGGAAGACCACGGTGGCCGTGAATCTCGCCATCGCCCTCAGCGAGATCAACCAGCGTGTACTCCTGATCGACGCCGATCTGCGCAAGCCCTGCCTGCATGAGATCTTCTGCCTCGAGAACCAGCTCGGTCTGACCGGCGTCCTTACGGGCCGGACCAGCGCTTGGACATCGAGCGGCTCGGTGGAGGCCACGCACATTTCGGGCCTGAGCGTTCTGCCCGGAGGCTGCTCGCCCGATCGTGCGCCGAGACTGCTCTATTCTCCCCGCCTGGGCGAGCTTCTGAGAGCTGCCCGGCTGCAGTTCGATACGGTCTTGATCGACACGCCCCCGGTGCTGGCGATGCCGGACGCGCGGGTAGTGGCGCGCCTGGCCGACTCCGTGGTCCTGGTGGTCCGCGCGAACCGGACGACGCGCGAGGCGGCCGCGGCCGCCTGCCAGCGCTTCGCCGACGACGGCACGTTGGTGCTCGGCGCCGTCCTCAACGATTGGAACTGACATTGAAAGAACAACTGCGCGTCCTTTTAGGGGAGCGATCCCCCGAATGGAGGCTGCTGCACGGTCTGCGCCTCCGCTTCGAGCGCGTCCTTCCGCCAAGGCTGGAGCCCGCCATGTCCGTCCAGGAGTGGATAGAGAGCGGGCAGCCTGTGCCTCCGCCGCACGCCGTTAAGGAGCGCATCCTGGCGGCGTACGCTTCGGCCTTCGACACCGGCACCCTGATCGAGACCGGAACCTACGCCGGCGAAATGGTCTGGGCCATGAAGGACCGCTTCGGGAGAATCTTCTCCGTCGAACTGAGCGAATCCTTGGCCCGGCGTGCGCGCCGGCGCTTTCAGGCGTTCGAACACATCGGGATCCTGTGCGGGGATAGCGGCTACGTGCTTCCGCGCTTTCTTTCTCGAATCTCCACCCGATGCCTGTTCTGGCTCGACGGCCACTATTCCGCCGGTATCACAGCCCAGGGAAAGACCGCCACGCCGGTGATCCAGGAGCTGGAGGCGATTATGGACCACGGCATCGAGGACCACGTGGTTCTCGTGGATGACGCCAGGCTGTTCACGGGAGCCGATGGCTTTCCCGGCGTGCAGCAGCTACGCGCGCTGGTTGCCCTGCGCCGCCCGGACTGGAGCTTCTCGGTCCGGAACGACGTAATTCGAATTCATCGGCGGCGGGACGTTGCCTCCGAGTTCTGAACATGCACTGCGAGCACGCCAATCCGCATGCCCCCGCCGCCGCGTCGGCAGAGGCCTTCGGCGCCACCTTCAACGATGGGAGCCGAGTTCTGACGCACTTCCGCGGATGGCAGCCGTGGCTCATCCTCTCTGTTATCGTGGCATCGCGTCTGCTGCTGGCAGTCTTCGCGGCATCCCTTTGCGGCGATGATGGAAACCGGTACTTGATGGAAGCGATGAACCTCTCGAGACACGGCACATTCTCATCTGAGCCTGGCTCCGACCCGCCTCCGACCGCGCACGATCTGCCGCTGTTTCCACTCATGGTTACGAGTGCGATGGTAGTCGTAAAGGACCCACTTGTCGCCGCGAGAATAGCAGCCGTGGTGAATTGCATCCTCTTCGGAGTTGCAGCCACGGGCATCTACGAACTGGGACGGCGTCTGACCGGGAGTTACACGGTAGCGGCTCTCGGGATGTTGGTTTTCGGATGCCTTCCGGAGTCTTTCCCTTACGCGGTGTTCTACATGCCGGAGAGCCTCTTCCTGGCCCTGTTCGCATGGTGCCTCGTCGAGTTCGCTCAGTTCTTGCGTACCGGGCGGCTTCAGCCTCTGATGTGGAGTTATTTTCTGTGGGGCTTGTGCGTGCTCGCCAAGCCCATCGCGCTCCTTCTGGGGCCCGTCCTGGCGACCGCGGCCGTTGTGATTGCCTCCCGCCGGCGCCCTCGCCTCACTCGCAGGATCTTGGCCAGCGCAGCCGGCCTGCTGCTCGGAGCGTCGGTTCTTGCGCCCTGGCTGATCCGGAACTACGACGCTTTCGGGGTGCTGAGCATCACCTCGATAACTGGCAGTAACCTCTTTTACTACAATTATTTGTACATGCTGGAAGATATGGGCGTCCCCAATCCGCCGGCCGTATTGGCGATCAAGGAAGCCGAGGCTGTGGCGGCAGCCGGCCGGCAGCGGAATAATCCGATGATCCGTGCCGAGTTGCTGGGCGCGGTCGCCAGAAAGGAAATACTGCGCAATTTCAGCCGTTATGTCGTGACCACGCTCAAGCGGCATCCTAAGCTGTACGCTGGTACCGGGGCAATCGCCACTCTGCGGTTGTCCGGCGACACGGACGGCGCGCTGGCCGTTGAAAGCGCCCTGGCCGGCCACCTCACTTGGCGCAGGGTCCCCTTGCGGGCCCTGATTCTGCAGGCTGGATCGTGGCTCGTCCTGGGACTTGGGTACGCCTGCGCGGCGGTTGGGTTGGTGGGGCTTGGTTGGCGGCGCAACTGGACCGCTCTCGGAGTCCTTCTCTTGGTGCTCTTGTACTTCGCGGTCCTCATCGGCCCGGTAACGTCCACCCGTTATCGCTTCGCGATGTCGCCGGCACTATCTGTCGCGGCGGCCATCGGCATCGAGGCTCTCGCCGGCGTCAACCGGAACCGAGCACCGCGGCCGCGGCGCGCCGCTGCTGGATACTGAGCATGTTCTTAGGGTGTCGAATGCGCATCCTGTCCCGTGGCCGTCTTGTAAGCGGCCCAGGAGTAGCCCGTCGATCCCCACTGCACATTGACCCCGGCGTGCACCGTGTTGCAATCGCTGCTCATGACCGCCGGAACCGGATTGAGCCAGAAAAGGATGCTGGCGCCCGAGGGGACGCTATTTCTGAGGAAGGTGAAGTGGAACCCCGGAGCGCTGTCCGCCGAAAGCAACTGGAAGCCCGCGAAGGTCGAATCGGTGATGCTCAGCGCGACGTTGCTCTGCCCGTTGGCGAACACTCCGCAAGCGCCATTTGGCGAGTTGACGTTGATGCCGCTGATGGTGACACTCCCGCCGTTCGGTATCCCCGCCAACAGGCGAGAGGAGATCGAATCCGCCACGAGCCCGGAGATGCTCAAGTTAGCCGCGCCGTCAATGGCGACCCCGGTGCCGCACTGGCCCGCGATATGACAGTTCACCATGACCAGGTTCTGTGCCAGCGTCGCTCCAAAAGCCTCATCGCAGTTCTGTGCTACGCAGTTGTTGTATGTGATCGTGCCCAGGGACCCGCTTCCGTTCCCCCCGAAGCCGACCCCGGCGCCCGAGACATAAGCATTGAGCAGCGCCTGACAGTTCTCAAAATAGAGATTCTGGCCGGAGAAAGCGTCGTTCCAGTAAAAGAGGCTGATCGAGACTGGGTGATACGCGCCGCTGGCGATCACGCCGATGAGTTTGCAATCCCGACTCAACCACACGCTATGGAACTGGCCATCCGCCGCCAGACAGTTGGCCGCAAGGCAAGAACCGCCCAGCGCCAGGCTGCCGTCGTTGTGCAGGTTGCGCCTGGTCTCGACGCCGCCGATGCCGCAAGTGCTCGCGTTCTTTGCCATCAGACCGTAACTGCGCCGCGCGTACTCATACTTTTTTCCGTTGCCGGCCGGATTCGAACCGTCCGATGCGCTGACGTAGATGGTGATGGGCGAAACCGGCGAGTTGCTCGTATCCGAGAGCGTGTAGGAACCGCGGTTCGCGTCCACCGCGGCCACGCTGGTCCGATAGCTCAGCCTCACGTCGTTCTCCCAGCAGCCGACGAAGGTCGCGCCGCCCGGTGCGTCGATCGGCACGGCCGCCTGGTAGACCTGGCTCCGTCCGGCCGTCCGCGACCATGCGCCTGTCGAGATCGGATCGGAGCAATCCAGCAGCGGCTTCGCCCCGCTCCCATAGGCGACCACGGCGACCCCGCTGCCGGAGAGGGTCAGTTGCTCGCGCCACTGGGAGCCGCAGGCGAGTCCCAGTCTCTGCCCGCTCTGGAGCACCGTTTGAGCCTTGGCGATGGTTGCGAAGGGCTGGGTTGCGCTGCTTCCATTGTTCGAATCGTTCCCGTTGACCGAATCGACATACCAGTTCAGGGTGTGCAGTTCCTGCCCCGAAACCGCGAGGTACTGCGGCCAGGTGATGCCGTTCGCTCCCCATTGCACCCACGCGCCACTGTAGACCTGGTTGTAGTCGGTGTTGATCGCCGCCGGAGCCGGATTCATCCAGAAGATGTTGTAAGCCCCGGACGGAACGTTGTTTCTGAGGAACGTGAACTGGAGCCCCGGAGCGCTGTCCGCCGAAAGCAACTGGAAGCCCGCGAACGTCGAATCGGTGATGCTCAGCGTGACGTTGGTCAGCCCGTTGAGGAATACTCCGCACGCGTTGTTGCCCGACGTGGCGGCAAGGTTGCCGATGTTGAGGACGCAGTTGTTTGCCACCGAACTGATGGCCCGGGACGCGGTGTTCGCAAAGGTGCAGTTGGTAACTGTCAGGCTCGTCGTGTAGGCGGCATCGCCGTTCACGTTGTACGAGCAGGGTCCAACCGTAGTGCAGCCATCGATCAGGGCCGTCGTCGCCAGCGCCGCCGCATACCCCAGGTCGCAATTCTGCACCACGCAGTTCCTAAACGTGATCGTGCCGAGCTGCCCGCTGACCGCGTGGCCTCCGAAGCCGCCGCCCATGCCCGAGACGTAGGTTGCCAACAGCGCCTGGCAGCCCTCGAAGTACAGGCCCTCGCCGTTCGCGTTGGCCGGGTTCCAGATGAACAAGCCCATAGCCGTGGGATGGTAGGCGCCGTTGGCGATGACGTTGTAGAGCTTGCAACCGGGACTGACGAACACGTTGTGGTACTGCCCGTCGGACGCCACGCAGTCGTTCGCTGTGTTGAAGGGTCCCAGAATCAGGCTGCCGTCGTTGTGCAGGTTGCGCTGAGTGTGAATCCCGCGGATCGTGCATCCGGTCCGCCCCGTGGCGGTCAGCCCGAAATTGCGGCTGGAGTACTCGTAGGTAGTGCCGTTCGTCTCCGGACTCGAACCGTTCGAAGCATGAACGTAAAGAGTGACGGGCGAAGCCGGCGAACCGCTGGTGTCGGCGAGCGTATAAGAACCGGGCGTCGAATCCACGTCAACCACGGTGGTCTTCCATCGCAGCAGGGTGCCGTTCTCCCAGCAGCCAATGAAGGTTTTTCCCACCGCTATGTCATGGGTAACGCTGCACTGGTAGACGGCGGTAGCGCCTGGCGTCTTGCTCCAGGACTGGCTGCCGATGGCATCGGAGCAGTCGAGCAGAGGAGGGTTCCCTGCACCGTAGGCGATCACCTGCACTTGATCGGCAGGAACCGTGAACTGCTCTCGCCAGTGGGAGCCCCGGGCCAGGCCGACCGAATCGCCGGCCGCGATCCGCGGAAGTACCGCGGCAATGCTGCGCAGCGCCGCCCCGGAGGATTTGCCGCTGTTGGCGTCGTTCCCCGCGATGGAATCGACGTACCACTTGAAGCCCGGCTCCCGGTGGCCGGCGAACAGACCCATTCTCGCGATCATGCGCCCCTCCTAGATTGCAGGCGTGATGTACAGGGTGCCGGCCGCGGAGTCCTGGATGACGGCCACCTGGTCGGTGGTCGAGCATGCAAAATACTCCGGCATGTTTCCCGGCAGAAACAGACAGGTTCCATCCGCCGTCGGATTGGTCCCCAATGCGATGTGGCAATCGGCGGTGGCGACCAACCGCACCAGGCCGCCGCCCACCGCCGTACTGGCCACGGACGCCGACGCGAAACCGACCTTCTGTGTGGCGCCCGGCCGGATGACCGGAAGGGCGCCGAGTTCATAGAGCTTGCTGAGATAACTGAACATTCTCTGCCTCCCGGGCGGCCTTGGACCGATGGCCCCTTCCGCCCGCCTCGAAATTAGCAACGACCGCAAGCGCTCAAGCCCGGCTAGACGCCGTAAATCGAACCTGCGCCATGAGAAACTGTTTGGCCAACCGTGTGAACGCCGTTTTCGGGGCGAGCGGGAACCCCCACTTGAATGCTAGGCGACCGAGTCGAGTGACGGATCGATCCGCGTGGAGAAGCGACCGGGCCCGGCGCAGCGCGGTGGCCGCCGTGGCTGCGATGGCGGCCGTCTTCGGTTTTCGCTTTCTGACGATTCCTCTCTCGCTCCGGATCGCCGGTCCGGAGGGCTACGGATTGTGGCTTACTGCGGGTTCGCTCATCGCCTGGGCGGGACTGGCGGACATGGGGATCGGCTCCGGGGTGGTACACGCCGTCGCGACGTCGTGCGCCGCCGAGGACTGGGAAGGCGCACGCCGTCATGTTTCGGCTGCGGTTTTCACCTTCGCGCTGCTCTCGCTACCCCTGGCATGCGCAGCGCTTTGGTTCGGACGCCATCCGGGAGATCTGGCGATGCTCGGACTGGCGGACAAACCAGCACTCCGTTCGCAGGCCGCCGGGGTCATTCTGATCGCTGGACTGGCGTTCGCGGCCTCCTTCGCCCTGAACTGGGTCGGCCCGTTGTGCGCCGCGCTACAGGAGGGGTACCGAGCCTCGATCGCCTCAGCGGCAGCCGGGCTGGCCACGGTTGTCTGCCTCTACTGGATGTGCGGCCGCCGAGCCACGCTGACCGGGTTCGCCTTAGCGAGCGCGCTCCCTCCGGTGGCCTGCACGATCCTGGTGGCGCTGGGGCTCGTGGCGGGCAGGCACCGCAAAGTCGCCCGGCCCTCCCCGGCGCTGTGGAACGGTGCGAGCGTCCGGACGATCATGGCGCAGGGCGCACCGCTCTTCCTGGTCCAAATGAGTGATCTGGCGATTCTGAACACGGCTAACCTCTTCATCGCCCACTCTCTGGGTTTCACCGCGGTGGCGCGCTACTCGGTTGCACTGGCGCTGTTCACGATCGTTTCCAAAGCCTGTTACGCAGTCTCCACCGCGTACTGGCCCGCTTACGCAGACGCATTCGCCCGCGAGGACTGGGATTGGCTCCGCTCGGCGGCGCGGGGAAACCTGGCGTTGGCCGCGTGCGCCATGGCCCTGGCCGGGGTCTGCTTTATTCTGATCGGGCGCCCGCTCATCCTCTGGTGGGCGGGCCGCGCGGCGGTGCCCCCGGCCAGCCTACTGGTGGCGCTGGCGCTCTACTTTCTGGCCGCCACCTGCTCGACGACCATGGGGTCCCTGTTAAACGGTTTGGGGCTGGCCCCACTGAGGGCCCGGCTGCGGCTGTTCGTTGCCGCCGCCCACCTTGCGGGTGGCTGGTTGCTCTTGCCCTATCTCGGACTAACCGCCATCCCGCTGGCCGGCGGTTTGGGCTACCTGGCGGACATTCTGGTGTCGGTGGCCGGCGCCCACCGTCACGTGGCCGGCGCCATGTTGACTCCTGTTCTCCCTGCGTATGCCGATGAACGCGCTTAGCCTCTGCATCCCCGGGCGCGGCGGGATGTATAGTGCGCTGCTCACCTTGCGCCAGGCGCTGGCCCTCCATGGCATCGAGTTGAGGTGGGCCGAGGCTGGACGCTCAGTCGCCGCACAGGCGCTTGGGGCCGCCTCCCCCGAAGATCTCGCGATCGGCACCCTGCTGGCGACTGGCACCGACGACGACCAGCCCAGGGCGCGCGCCCTGCTCAATTACATCGAAAGCCAACAGCCCGCCATCGTACTGGTCAATGTTTTCGGAGGCCCGGTCGAGACGAATCTCGTTCGCTATCTGCCGCGCGATGTGCCACGCATCCTTATAGTTCACAGTATCAGCCGGTCCACGTACCGTGCGGCAAGGTCCGTCCGCGATTGGATTGACGCCACCGTCGCGGTAAGCCCTCGCATCCGGCAGGATCTCATCCGCAACCATGACTTTCGGCCGGAGTCCATCCATCTGATTCCGAACTCGGTTGGGCCGACCCCCGGCGCGAGCCGCTCGCCACACCTCAGCGCCGAACTCCGCGTGCTCGCCCACGGGCGCGTCGAGCATTCCTCGAAAGGCGTGAATTGGCTGCCCGAGATCGTTCAGGAAGCCCTCGGCGGCGGCGGCAACGTGTCGCTGACCGTTAGCGGCGAAGGGCCGGATCTGGCGCGCCTGCGTGATCGAGTCGCGGCCAGTGCGCTCGGCGGCCGCACAAAGTTCCTCGGCTTCGTTGAGCGAGACCAGGTTTCCGACCTGATGAGCGCTCACGACGTGCTCCTACTTCCATCGGTTTACGAAGGGCTCAGCCTCACCCTGATTGAGGCTATGGCGGCCGGCTGCCTGCCGGTAGCCTCCCGGATAAGGGGTGCCACAGACTACGTAGTTGCCGATGGAGTAACCGGGTCGCTGTTCCCGGTCGGGGACGTCCGGGCGGCTGCGAAGCGGCTGGTCGAGCTTGACCGCGACCGTTCCAGGCTGCGGTCCATGTCGGAGGCGGCTTCGCGCGCCGTTCGGACCCGCTTCAGCATCGAAACCCAAGGCGCTGCCTTCTTCGGCTTGATTCAACGGATTCTGCGCGAGCCGCAGCACCGGAGCGCCCCGCTGCCGATCGACCGGTGGCGGCTGCCGTCCGGACTCCGGCCGGGGTGGTGGCACGCGCTGCCCGCACCGGCCAAAAACCTCCTGCGGGTCGCCCGTGAGCGGATGCAACTCGGCAACGCCTGATGGATCCCGTCTTCGCTTTCCTCGTCGTTCTATTCGGTGCCGCCTGCCTGTTGCTGGTGGCGCCCGCACTACGGCGGCCCTCTGGCAGTCTCGAATTCCCCTTTGCTGCCGGCTGCGG
>Ga0265316_10000770_pt1 | contig 35350 bp, 25 predicted proteins | sample 4522metaG_FD_202092 | JGI IMG/M metagenome (GOLD analysis project Ga0265316, IMG submission 202092) | Rhizosphere microbial communities from Carex aquatilis grown in University of Washington, Seatle, WA, United States - 4-5-22 metaG | ecosystem: Host-associated > Plants > Roots > Rhizosphere >...
TAGGGTGCCGGGCGCTCTTGGGGTGCTTATCGGATTGGCTCCTCACACCCTAGTCTCTGCACCTTCCCGCCTACCGGTCTTTCGACCTGCCTTCGGCGGGCTTGGCTCAGGGTTGCCTTGGCTTACGCTTTAGGTTTCCCTGAATTCACCCGGTTTTTCCAACGGCGGTTACCCACCGTGGTCACCTCTTGATGAGTCCTCTGCTCTAACCAACTGAGCTAACGGCCCACATGACCTCGTGCAAATGCACATAGTTGTCTATTGTGACATGGCGACTGCGGCATTCGAGGCTGACCAGCCTTCCGCCGGGAGCGCTTGAGGTTTGTGCATCATCGATGCCACTTAGAAAAGGAACCATGAATGGCTCGCCTCATGCATGCTTTGGCGCTGGCTGTCACTGTCGGCGTTTGCTGCAACTCGGTCTGGGCATCTAGCGATCCGGGCGTCTATCGCTTGGATTGGCCTGTGCCTGGGGAAGAACTTGTCTATCGCTCATGTGGCTGTGCCGACTCCTGCTGGAGCGCAGAGGCACGTGACCGTCGGACGGGTGCGGTGAAGGCAAGATTGAGGTGCGATTGCGAAGCGCTTCACTTCTCACAGCCATTGGCCAAAAAACAAGAAGCTGCCTTGGGCAGCTGCACAGCCATCAACGACGGTGGTCAGAAATTCGAGTTGATTGCTCACCAGTTGGCGTTGCTGCGAGGTGTTGTCTTGCCCTGGCCGAAGGCCAAGTCAGAGATCATCCTTCGCGCGGAGAGCTGCCTTCACCTGGCGGGCGAGGTGAACGGCGATCAGTCCGATCGCGATCAGGAGGTCAACCGCGAGATGGCGCATCTTGACTGTGGTCGTGCAGTCAAGGCGCTGAATGCACTCTGGACACGGCTGCCGAGGGGCTCAGTCATGCGAAGCCGGGTAGATGAGCTGCTACGGTCCCTCAGGTAGTCGACGTCGCTTGCGAGTGGGCTTGACTGCTGCTTCTCAGCACGTGGGAGGGCTGCAAAACTGCCATAGTTTTGCCATAGTTGGGAGTAAAATTCAGTCGAACTCAGTCATCTGGGGTCAACAAAAAACCCTTTCTTTTCAACAACTTAGCGTCCGCTTCCCGTTGAGAGTTGGGCGAAATTTTGGCTCATAATCCTTTGGTCGTTGGTTCAAGTCCAACACGGCCTACCACCTCCTCCCGTCCCATCACCTCACCTCCCTTAGGCGGAATTACCCAAGGGAAAGTGACGGCGCCGATGGCGGTTGAACTGGACACAATTTCCGTCATCGCACAGGCAGCGGGCTGCATCTTCAGCCTCCCTGACTCTGCGACGCGTGCCCGGTTCGCACGCCCATCCGATGGAGACGCCCGTGAAAGCTGTACCCCCTGTTGCGCCCGAAGCTGGCGCCCTGACCGGCGAGGCCCACGCCCCCGTCCACACCCTTGACGCCGAAGCGCCGGCAGGCATCAGCCGCCGAGGTCTGCTGACCTACGCGATGTCTGCGCCGGTGCTGACGGTTGCGGCCGGTTTCGCCGTCCCGAACGAGGCGCAGGCGGCCTTGCCGCTCACCCCGCCCGACACGGTCGACTTCTTCGACCTGGGCGATGCGGTCACGCTGACCTCGCTGCCCACGATGCCCCTGGTGCGCCTGTCGGTGGGCAAGAACGGCCGCGTGGCCTTCGAGCTGCCGCGCGCCGAGTCGGGGCAGGGCATTTCCACCGCCTTGGCGATGATGATCGCCGAGGAGCTGGACGTGCCCTTGAACATGGTGGATGTCACGTTGTCCGATGCGCGGCCTGAGCTGCTGGTCAACCAGCTGACGGGCGGCTCGACCACGATCCGCAGCTTCGCCAACGTGTTGCCCCTGATGGCGGCCCAGGCCCGTGCGCGTCTGCTGGAGGCCGCTGCGCGCCAGTGGGGTGTGTCGGCGAGCTCCTTGAACACTGCGAACGGCTACGTGCTGGCCACGGACGGCCGCAAGGCCGCTTACGCCACGCTGACCCTGGCCGCGTCGCTGATCCCTGCGCCCTTGAACGTGGCGCCCAAGTCTGCGGGCCAGTACCGTGTGGTCGGCAAGGCGGCCGGGCGCATCGACGCCCTCGACATCGTCACAGGCCGCAAGAAGTTCACGCTGGACATCCCCGTGCCCAACGCCAAGCCGACCATGGTGCGCCGCCCGCCCACCATCCTGGGCACGGTGGTGCGCGTCAACAACCTGGGCACGGTGAAGGCCATGCCGGGTGTGATCGGCGTGTGCGTGCTGCCAGGTGGCGGCGCCATCGTGCCGATCCCGCCGGGTGTGGCCGTGATGGCCGAGACCTTCGGCCAGGCCTGGGACGCCGTCAATGCGCTCGATGTGACCTGGGGCGCCGGCACCATCGATGGTGAAAGCAACGCCTCCATCACTGCCAAGCTCAAGGCCTCGGTGCCTGCGCTGGGTGTGCCGCCGGTCAGCGTTCCCTTGCTGGGGTCTGTGACCATCGATGCCGAGTTCGAGATGGCGCCGCTGTCGCACGCGCCCCTGGAAACCGATTGCGCGATCGTGGACGTCAAGCGCGATGCCAATGGCAATCCGGTGTTCTGCGAGATCTGGGCTGGCATGCAGACGCCCATCGCGGCCGCGCAGTCGGTGGCCATCGACTTGGGGCTGCCGCCCACCGCCGTCAAGGCGCACGTGATCTCGTCGGGGGGCTCTTTCGGGCGCCGCCTGTTCTGGGACCCGGTCCAGCAGGCGGCCCAGGTGTCCAAGGCCTTGGGTTACCCGTGCAAGTTGATGTACCACCGTGCCGACGACATGCGCCATGGCCGCATGCGCCCACCGCAGTACCACCGGGTGCGCGCCACCACGGCGCTGGGGCAGGTCGCGCTGGTCGATCACCGCATCGCCAGCCCCCGCCTGGACGGCCGACACGGCTTCGGCGACCTGGTCACGGCAGCGGCGGGCGCCATGCCCTCCGTCTTCCAGCAGACCCCGGGCAACCTGGGCGTGGAAGAGTTCCTCTTCAAGACCATGGTGTCCTCGCCCTACAACTTCGGCGTGAGCAACAAACTGCTGTTGCCAGCACCGATCATCATGAACACGGCCTCCTACCGCTCGGTGCACATCCAGCCGACGCGGATGTGCGAAGAGATCATGGTGGACGAGCTGGCCAAGGCGCTCGGCAAGGACCCCGTGGCCTTCCGGCTGGAGTTCCTGCGCTCGCCGCGCGCCATCGCCTGCCTGAAGGCCGTGGCCGCGAATGGGCAGTGGGGCAAGGTCATGCCCAAGGGCTTCGCACAGGGCATCGCGGTGCACCAGGAAACGCGTTCCTACACCGCCTGCCTGGTGGAAATCGATGCGCGCCCGGCCATCGCGGGCACCGGCCCGGCGCTGGTCACCAAGGCCGTCATCGCCATCGACGTGGGCAAGCCCATCAACCTCAGTGGCATCGACGCCCAGGTGCAGGGTGCGCTGGCCGAGTCCATCTCGATCGTGCTGAGTTCGGGCCTGCATGTGCAGAACGGCCTGCCGCTGGAGGGCAGCTTCTCGCAGTACCACTTCAGCCGCAACCGCCACTACCCGAAGGACGTGAAGGTCATCATCATGCCGCCCAACGGCGAGGCCATCGGTGGCCTGGGCGAGGTCGGTCTGTCGGCGTCGAGTGCCGCGATCGCGAACGCCTACGGCCGCGCCACGGGGATCAAGCCACGCAAGTTCCCTCTGTTCTTCCCGGTGGACTTCACGCCCTTCCCGCCGGGCAAGCTGCCCACCCGCCTGATGTTGCCCCTGCCCGCTTGAGGAGATTGACCCCATGACCACCCAGAATTTCAGCGTCAACGGCAAACCCGTCTCGGTGGATGCCCCCAATGACATGGCCCTGCTGTGGGTGCTGCGTGACAAGCTTGGCATCACCGGCCCCAAGTACGGCTGTGGCATCAACGTGTGCAAGGCCTGCACCTGCAACGTCAATGGCAAGGCCTTCACGCCGTGCTCGACCCCGGTGTCGGCCGTGAGCGGCAAGGACATCACCACCATCGAAGGCCTGGCCGCCGACGGCACGCTGCACCCGGTGCAACAAGCCTGGCTGGACCTGGACGTGGCCCAGTGCGGCTACTGCCAGCCGGGCCAGATCATGGCGGCCGTGGCCTTGCTCAACCGCACCAAGACCCCGACCGACGCTGACATCGACGCCATCGACAACGTCTGCCGCTGCGGCACCTATGGCCGCATCCGCGCGGCCATCAAGCTCGCCGCATCGCGCATGCCCTGAACCGCGAGGTCCACGCCCATGGAAAGTCTCGACCAACAGGTGCTGGACGCCATGGGGCGTTGGCACGCGCAAGGCCACCGCTTTGCGCTGGTGACGGTGGCCCAGACCTGGGGTTCGGCGCCACGCCAGCCCGGGGCCTGGATGGCCTTGTGCGACGACGGACGCGTGCAGGGCTCGGTGTCGGGCGGGTGCATCGAGGACGACCTCATCGAGCGCATGCGCTCCGGGGCTTTGCGCGCGGCCGGCGCGGCGCCTACGCTGGTGACTTACGGCGGCACGCGCGAAGCCGCCCGGCGCTACGGCCTGCCCTGTGGCGGCACGCTGGCGCTGGTGGTGGAGCCCGAACCCGATCTCGCTTCTTTGCAGCAATTGCAGCAAGGCATCCTGGCCGGGCGCCTCATGCGACGGCGTGTGGACCTGCGCGACGGCTCGATCACCGTCATGGACGCAGACAGTGGGCCCGAGGTGCAGTGGGATGGCGAGGTGCTGACCACCACGCACGGCCCACGTTGGCGCTTGCTCGTCATCGGGGCGGCGCAAACCGCGCGCTTCCTCGTGCCCATCGCGCAATCGCTGGGCTTCGCCGTGAGCGTGTGCGACCCGCGCCCGGAGTACCACACCGAGTGGGACGTGCCCGATGCCCCGTGGCTGCCCGGCATGCCAGACGATGTGGTGCTGGCCATGCGCCCAGACCCGCACACCGCGGTGGTGGCGCTCACCCACGACCCCAAGCTCGACGACCTGGCCTTGATCGAGGCCTTGCGCTCGCCGGCGTACTACGTGGGGGCCTTGGGTTCGCTGGCCAACAACGAAGCGCGGCGCGCCCGTCTGTGCGAGCACTTCGAGCTGACCAAGGCCGAGGTGGACCGCCTGCACGGCCCCATCGGTTTGCCGATTGGCAGCCGCACGCCGCCCGAAATCGCCGTGGCCATCGCGGCCCAGCTGGTGGCGGTTCGGCATGGTGCGCGCGCGAATGCACCGGTCGCCCAGATGGCGTGGCCGGCCTCGCGCACGCCCGTCTGCCAGGCGGGTTGACGACCGCGGAGCGGGATCTCCCTGTCTTGCGGACCTTTCACACGCCCGCCCAGGCGACTGCTCTGGGTGCCTTGGCTTGTCACGTTGTTGTCATATGCGCTGTTTCCACTGGGGTTGATCCGCGACTTGCTGCGGGTCAGTTTCCCTGGGGGCGCGGCGCGATGCGCCCGGGGAAGCCTTCGGCACCGCCTGGCGCGTGTGATCGCGCCAACGCCTGCCGACGGGCAGGAGAGGGTCCGATCCAATGCCTTCCGTGCAGTCCTTGTCTTTGCGTGCCCGCCTGGGCGTGCTCGGCACCCTGGTGGTGCTGGCCCTGGCGGTGGTGGGGGCGGTCAGCGCGTACAGCCTGCGCCACCTCGCCCAGCAGTTCGCTGATTTCCGCGACCACGAATTCACCCGGCAGGGCCAGCTCGTGCGGCTGCGCCAACACCTGGGTGACATCCGCCGCTACGAGAAAGACGTGCTCCTCAGCATCGACGAGCTCGACGCGGCCAAGTCCTACCAGCTGAAGTGGCAAGACGCCTTGCAAGGCGCCCGCGCCGCCCTGGGCGGCATGGACGCGACGAAGCACGCGGACGATGCCTCGCGCATCCTCGCTTTGCTCAAGGTCTATGAAGCGCGCGGCGGTGAGGTCCTGCAGCGCAGCATCAATGGCCAGATCGTCACCTCGACCGAGGCCAACCAGCTGATGGCGCCGGCCAAAGAGGTGATGCGCCAGGCCGATCCGCGGGTCGAGGCCCTCGCCCGGCAGTTGCAAGACGATGCCACCGCGCGTGCGCAGCAGGTGGGCGACATGGCTGGCACCTTGCTGTGGGTGATCCTGGGCGTGGCAGGGGCGACCCTGCTCGTGTTCGTGCCGGCCACGTGGTGGACGGCGCTGTCCATCACCCGGCCGATCGGGCGTGCCGTGGGCCTGGCCGATGGCATCGCGGCGGGTGACTTGTCGCAGCGCATCGAGGTCCGGGGTTCGGACGAAGTTGCGGCCTTGATGCGCTCCCTGTCCAGCATGCAGGCCAGCCTGCGCGACATCGTGGCCCGCGTGAAGGCGGCCGGCGATGCCATCTTGTCGGCCAGCAGCGAGGTGGCGCACGGCAGCCTGGACCTCTCCAACCGCACCGAGCGGGCCGCGGCCGAGCTGCAGCGCACAGCCTCGGGCATGCAGGCGCTGGCCGGCATCGTGCAGGCCTCGCGCACCGAATCTCAGGAGGTTTCGCGCCTGGGCTCGCAGACGCTGAGCTCGGCCCGCCAGGGCGACCAGATCGTCCACGAGGTCGTCACCCACATGGGCGACATCGAAGGCGGTTCGCGCCAGATCTCGCAGGCCGTGGGCCTGATCGACCAGGTGGCTTTCCAGACCAACCTGCTGGCCCTCAATGCCGCGGTCGAGGCCGCGCGTGCTGGCGAACAGGGCAAGGGCTTTGCCGTGGTGGCGGCCGAAGTGCGGCAGCTGGCACAGACCTCGGCCGAGGCGGCCCGCGAGATTTCCCAGGTGATCCGCACGTCCACCCAGCAGGTGGCGCAGGGCAGCACGCTGGTGCAGGCCGCGCGCGCCGAGATGCAGGACGTGCTGAGCTCGGTCGATCAGGTGGCCGACAAGATGTCGGGCATGAGCGAGCGCATCGGCCTGCAGTCCGAAGAAATCTCGCGCATCGCCGCCACCATCCAGGAGCTGGACGCCTGGACCCAGGAAAACGCCGCGCTGGTCGAGCAGTCCTCGGCGGCCGCGGCCTCGCTGCGCCAGCAGGCCCAGGCGCTCACCGCGGTCATCGAGCGCTTTCGCTTGACGGCGTGACGGCGCAGGACCTCACCAGCTCGCTGGGTGCAGCCGGTAGAAGCCGCTGAGCTCCTGGTACAGCGCCGGGTGTTCGACCGAGAGCGCCCGCGGCCGTTCGAAAAAAACCTCGGTGACGACGGCGAAGAACTCGGCTGGATCGGTGGCGCCATAGGGGTCGAGGAAGGGGGCGGGGCCGCCCGCGTCCATGGCATCGACCTCCGCGCAGAGCGCGTCGTAGGCCGATTGCATCACCTCCGACCACGCTGCGTAGCGCTCGGCCGGGCCCAGGTCGGGCGCGCCGTTGGTCAGGCCGGTTTGCGAGTCCAGCTGGTGCGCGAATTCGTGGATGACCACGTTCCAGCCATCGTGCGGATCGGCCGCGCCGCGCAGGGTGTCGTCCCAGGCGAGGATGACCTGGCCCTGGCTCCACGACTCACCTGAGCGCAGGTCGCGCCTGGCCTGCACCACGCCGGCCTCGTCCAGCTGCTCGTGGTTGACCAGGAAAGCGCTGGGGTAGACCAGGATTTGCCGCAGCGTGGGGAAGTAGTCGCTGGGGCGGTTGAGCAGCAGCAGGCACGCTTGCGCGGCGATGGTGACGCGGACCTCGTCGGTGATGGCCTGGCCTTGGCAGCCGATGAAGGCCTTTTCCGCCAGGAAGACCTGGATGTGCTTTTTGAGCTGCAGCTGCAGGTCTGCGGGCAGCAAGGCGACGCCGGGCACGCGCCGCCGCAAGATGCGCCGCCATTCGGGCGGGAATGCATCGGCCTGGGCCTTCCCGCGCCGCCACGCCACCCAACGTGGCTGGCCGATGAACCAGGCCACCAGCAGCAGGGAGAGGAGGGCGACAATGAGGATGGGCAAGGTGGCGCGGCCTGTGCGGCCAGTGCAGTGCGACTTGGGCGCAATTGTGGGCCGAGCAGGGGCATTTCAAGCCCTGCCCATGGGCGCCTGTGGCATCTGGGCTGTCTTGGCTGTTTGGGCTTATCGGTTGCGTTCGGCCATGTAGGCACGCCAGCCGCCGTACTGGCTGATGTCTTGCGCGCCCACCAGGCCGGCCGGTTCGCAGATGAAGCCTTTCACCCAGCGGCCATCGGCCAACTCGACCGTGCCCAGGCCCAGCGGCGAGGGGATGAGCGCCAGGAAGGAGCCGACGGCGTCCAGTGGCATCTCGTAGACCTCGACCTCGATGGCCACGCCGGCATCCCCTTCGCCTTCCCCGCCGTCCTTTGCCACCCGGGCCAGCCCGGGCTTGGGCGGCACGGTGCCGGGCAAGGCGTATAGGCGGTAGGCCGCCGCCGTGCGCGTGCGGGCCAGCAAGCGGCAGCCGCGCTCGACCAGCTGGCCGTGCAGGGGCATGCCTTGCAGGTGGGCCCCGACCACGGCCAAGGCCAGGGTGGGCGCGGCGGCGGGCAAGGGCGCCTTGGCCGGCATGGCAGGCCCCGCCACGCCCGTGGCGCCCAGCGTCAGCCCTTCGGCCTGGCGCGCGCTTTGCCAGCGCAGGCCCCAGTCGGCCAGGGCCGCGTCGCTGCCACCGGGGGCGATGAAGGTGACGCCAAAAGGGAGGCCACGGGCGCCGATGCTGGAGGGCAAGGCCAGGGCGGCCCAGCCCAGCAGGTTGACGAAGTTGGTGTAGCGCCCCAGTTCGCTGTTGCGCAGCACCGGCTCGGCGGCCACCGCCGCCAGGGTGGGACAGGTCGGGGCGGTGGGCACCATGAGCACGTCGATGCCATCCCAGAGCCGCTCGGCCTGCAGGCGCAGGTCTTCCAGGGCGTAGCGGGCGCGGAAGGCCGCGGTGGCATCGTGCTGGCTGGCCTGGGCCACGACGGCGCGCACCACGGGGTCGATGGCCTCGGGCTGTGTGGTCAGCAGGCCTTGCAGCACGGTGTGGCGTTCGGCCACCCAGGGGCCCTCGTAGAGCAGGCGGGCCACCTCGAACAGCGGCTGCATGTCGATGGGCACCAGCACGTTGGCGGGGCCCGCTTGGCCACCCACCGCGCCACCCACCGCGTCCTTTGGCACCTGTGCCCCCTGCTGCACGTGCGACAGGGCCTGGGTCCAGGCCTGGTCGAAGCCCAGCGCCGCATCGAGCTCGGGCATGGCTGGCACACCGATGCGCAAGGGCTGGCCTGAGCGGCCCAGCCAGGCCGGGCGCCGCGCGTGATGCTGGAAGACGGGCGCGCCATCGGGGCCCTCCATCAGCGCCATCACCTGTGCCGCATCGGCCACGGTGAGCGCGAACACCGAGACCACGTCCAGCGTGCGGCAGGCCGGCAGCACGCCTTGCATGGGCACGCTGCCCGGCGTGGGCTTGAGCCCGACGATGTGGTTGAAGCCTGCGGGCACGCGGCCCGAGCCGGCGGTGTCGGTGCCCAGGGCGAAAGGCACGAGGCCGCGCGCCACCACCGAAGCCGAGCCCGAGCTGGAGCCCCCGCTGACGAAGGCCACGTCGAAGGTGTTGGGCACCGCGCCATGCGGCGAGCGCGTGCCCACCAGGCCGGTGGCGAACTGGTCGAGGTTGGTTTTGCCGACGACGATGGCGCCGGCATCGAGCAGGCGCTGCACCACGCTGGCGTGACGCGTGGGCGTGAAGGCAAAAGCCGGGCAGGCCGCGGTGGTGGGCAGGCCGGCCACGTCGATGTTGTCCTTGACGGCGAAAGGCACACCCCACAGCGGGTGGCTGGCGCGGTCCAGCGTGGCCAGGCGGGCGATCTGGGCCGACACGAAGGCCGCATCGCAGCGCAGGATCCAGGCGGGGTCGGCGCTGGCCGAGGCGTCGGTTTCGGTGAGCCAGTCGGCCAGCAAGGTGCGCGGGTCGGCGCCTTCGCCGAGGTAGGCGTGTCGCCAGTCGGCCAGGGTCAGTGGCAGGGGATGGGGATGGGTGCTCATGCGGCCTCCTTGGGCAAGATGACGGCGACCGACTGACCCGCTGACACCGCGCTGCCTTCCTGGCAGGTCACCCGCCAGACGCGTCCAGTGCAGGGGGCGGCCACGGGGAATTCCATCTTCATGGACTCGATGACGGCCACCGTGTCACCGGCCTGGACCGTGTCGCCCTCGGCCACCAGCACCTGCCACACACTGCCTGGCACCTGGGTGAAGACGCTGCGGGCGCCCTCGGGCAGGTCGCCATCGCGCACCATCGCGGCGCTGCTGTCGGTCTCGGCGATGTGCTCTGCCTGGCCAGCCTGACGCCAGCGCTCGCGCTCGCCGTGGAAGGCGGCTTGCTGGCGGGCCTTGAAGGCGTCGATCTCGTCGGCGTGTTGCGCCAGGAACTGGCGGTAGCCGTGCATGCCGAACTCGCCATGCTCGATGCGCAGGCGGTGGCGGCCGGCGGGGAAGTCGCGGCGGATCTGCAGCAGCTCGGCCTCGCTGACCGGGTAGAAGCGGATCTGGTCGAAGAAGCGCAGCAGCCAGGGCTTGCCGGCTTCGAACTCCAGCGCGCCATGGCGGGCGTCGCGCCAGCGGTTCCACATCTGCAGGGTGCGGCCCACGAACTGGTAGCCGCCGGGGCCTTCCATGCCGTAGACGCACATGTAGGCACCGCCAATGCCCACGGCGTTTTCGGGCGTCCAGGTCCGCGCCGGGTTGTACTTGGTGGTGACCAGGCGGTGGCGCGGGTCCATGGGCGTGGCCACGGGCGCACCGAGGTAGACGTCGCCCAGGCCGAGCACGAGGTAGCTGGCCTCGAAGACGATGCGCTGGACCTCGTCGATGCTGTCCAGGCCATTGATGCGGCGGATGAACTCGATGTTGCTGGGGCACCAGGGCGCGTCGGGCCGCACCGACTGCATGTACTTCTCGATGGCCAGGCGCGTGGCCGGATCGTCCCAGGACAGCGGCAGGTAAACGGTGCGCGAGGGCACGACCAGCTGGTCGGTGTCGCCCAGGGCGTCGTCTGCGGCCAGCACGGCGTCGATCAGTTCACGCTGGCCGATGGCGCTGGGGTCGAAGTGCAGCTGCAGCGAGCGGATGCCCGGGGTCATGTCGACGATGCCGGGCAGCTGGCGTGCCTGCAGCGCCAGCATCAGGCCGTGGGCGCGCAGGCGCAGGCCGATGTCGAGCTGCATCTCCCCCAGCTCGACCAGCAGGTAGCGGTCGCCCGCCTGGCGGATGACGAGCTGAGGGCGCTCGCCCTGGGCACCGCTGATCGCGGCGCGTTGCGCCAGGATGGGCGAACCGACGGCACCTGCGTGCTGTGGCAAGGCGGGCAGGCTGCCGGCCAGGCGCGCGATGAGGGTGTGCTGTGCCGTGTGCAAAGCCGCGGCTTCGTCGGCACCCACGCAGCGGAAGTGCACCGTGTCGCCCGGGCGCAGCTGGCCCAGCTTCCAGCGCTCGGCCGCGACCACCACGGCCGGGCAGACGAAGCCGCCCAGGCTGGGGCCGTCGGGCCCGAGGATGACGGGCATGTCGCCGGTGAAGTCGATGGCGCCGATGGCGTAGGCGTTGTCGTGCAGGTTGGAGGGGTGCAGGCCGGCCTCGCCGCCGTCGGTGCGTGCCCATTGGGGTGTCGGGCCGATCAGGCGCACGCCGGTGCGGCTGGAGTTGTAGTGCACCTGCCAGTCGTGGGCGAAGAAGGTGTCGATGTCGCCGTCGGTGAAGAAGTCGGGCGCACCGTGCGGGCCGTAGAGCACTGCGATGTCCCAGTGATGGCTGTAGCTGGGCGGTGTGAGGTCCACGGCTTCGGGCACCTCGCCGTCCAGCTGCGCCATCGGGCCTTCGGCGATGTGCAGCATGTCGCCGGTGCGCAGGGTGCGCCCCGCGTGGCCGCCGAACTGGCCCAGCGTGAAGGTGCTGCGGCTGCCGAGGTAGAGCGGCACGTCCAGGCCGCCGCGCACGGCCACGGTGGTGCGCGCGCCACCGCCTTGCACCGCGCCCAGGCGCAGCACGCTGCCGCGCGGCACGGTCACGGCCTGCCACAGGGGCACGGGCTCGCCGTCCAGCGTGGGCGCCATGTCGGCACCGCAGATGGCGATGGTGGCGTCGCCGTGGAAGCGCAGCGTGGGCCCGCTGAGGGTGCACTCCAGGCCGGCGGCGTGCGCGGCGTTGCCGACCAGCTGGTTGGCGATGCGCCAGGCGAAGTCGTCCATCGGGCCCGAAGGTGGCACGCCCACGTCCCAATGGCCCTGGCGGCCGGGGTGGTCCTGCACGGTGGTCTGCACGCCGCCGTCGAGCACCTCGAAGGCCTGCGGGTGCCAGGCGAAGCCGCCCAGGGTGGCGGTGATGACCTCGCCGCGCGCGAACACCTCGGCGCTGGCCAGGGCACGCAGGTAGCGCAGGTTGGTTTCGATGCCAGCCAGGCGGGTGTCGGCCAGCGCGGCTTGCAGGCGATGCACGGCGTCGGCGCGGTCGCTGCCCGTGACGATGAGCTTGGCGATCATCGGGTCGTAGTTCGGCGGCACCTCGCTGCCGGCACCCACCCAGGTTTCGATGCGGGCATCGGTCGGGAACACCACCTCGGTCAGCGTGCCAGCGCAGGGCTGGAACTGGCGGGCCGGGTCTTCGGCGTACAGGCGCACCTGGATGGACGCGCCTTGCGGCGTGGGCACGTCCAGCGTCAGGGCGCCGCTGTCCAGGTCACCGCGGGCGAGCTGCACCATCCAGGCCACGAGGTCGATGCCGAACACCTGCTCGGTGACGCCGTGTTCGACCTGCAGCCGCGTGTTGACTTCGAGGAAATAGAAGGCGCTGGTGTCGGCGTCGAGCACGAACTCCACCGTGCCGGCCGAGCGGTAGGCCACGGCCTGGCCCAGGCGCACGGCCGCGGTGTGCAGGGCGTGGCGCGTGGCGTCGCTCAAGCCCGGCGCGGGCGTTTCCTCGACGACCTTCTGGTTGCGCCGCTGCGCCGAGCAGTCGCGCTCGCCCAGCGCCACGACGTGGCCCCGGCCATCGCCGAAGAGCTGCACCTCGATGTGGCGAGCGCGCTCGACGAACTTTTCCAGGAAGAGGCCAGCGTCCTTGAAGTTGGCGCTGGCCAGGCGCTGCACGGCCTCGAAGGCCGGGGCCATCTCGGCGGCGCTGCGGATCAGGCGCATGCCGATGCCGCCGCCGCCGGCCGTGCTCTTGAGCATGACGGGGTAGCCGATGCGCTCGGCCTCGCGCAAGGCCTCGGTGACATCGCCCAGCAGGCCGCTGCCCGGCAGCAGGGGCACGCCGTGCTGCTCGGCCAGCGCGCGCGCCGTGTGCTTGAGGCCGAAGGCGCGCATCTGCGCGGGGCTCGGGCCGATGAAGGCGATGCCGGCGTCTTCACAGGCTTGCGCGAAGCCCGGGTTCTCCGACAGGAAGCCGTAGCCGGGGTGGATGGCGCCGGCGCCCGTCTCGCGGGCCACCTGCAGGATGCGTTCGGCGTTCAGGTAGCTCTGCGCCGCCGGGGCCGGGCCGATGCACACGGCCACATCGGCCAGGGCGACGTGGGCCGAATCGGCGTCGGCTTCGGAGTACACGGCCACGCTGCGCAGGCCCAGCTGCTTCAGGGTCCGGACGATGCGGCAAGCGATGGCGCCGCGGTTGGCGATCAGGACGGTGTCGAACATCAGAAGGCTTCCTGCGAGGAGGGGGTGTCCCACACCAGGAACTGGGCTGGCGTGGGGTGGTAGGCGTTGCAGGGGTTGTTGAGCTGCGGGCAGTTGGAGACCAGCATCAGGATGTCCATCTCGGCGCGCAGCTCCACGTACTTGCCGGGGCCGGAGATGCCGTCTGCGAACGTGAGCTGGCCATCGGGGGTGACGGGCACATTCATGAAGAAGTTGACGTTGGGCACCAGGTCGCGTTTGCCCAAGGACAGGTCGGCGTGTTGCAGGGCCAGCAGGTAGTTGTCGCGGCAGCTGTGCATGTACTTTTTCTGCAAGGCGTAGCGCACGGTGTTGCTCTCGGCGGCGCAGGCCCCGCCCAGGGTGTCGTGGCGGCCGCAGGTGTCGGCCGTGATCGTCAGCATCGCGCGGCCTTCGCTGCTCATCAGCACCGAGCCGGTGCTCAGGTAGATGCCGCCTTGCGCCAGCAATGTGTCGGTGGCGCTGTAGTGCTCGGCCAGGTCCTGGGCGTTGTAGAAGATGACGTCCACGGCCTGGTTGCCTTCGAGGTCCACGATGCGCAGCGTCTGGCCCTGGCGGAAGTGCAGCAGGTAGGGCTCGCCCGAGGGCAGGGTGTGGTTGACGATGGCCTGTGCCGGGTCCAGCGGGCTGGCTTGCAGGCGGGCCGTGGTGGCTTGAGGGGGGCTGTTCGTGGCGGTGTTCATGGCTTGCTCACAGGCGTCACAGGTAAAGCATGTCGGCGTTGTGCAGCGCGCGCGCGCACTCCGGGCGGAAGGCGCGGTTGAAGTCATCGGGCGCGGCCGGCCCGGACTTCCACGCCGCCAGACCGACCTTGCCCGGCGCGTAGTCGGGGCGCGGGTCCAGCGGGTGGGGGGCGGTGCTGACGGCGATCAGCGTGTCCATGTCGAAGCGCAGTTCGACCATGGCGCCGGCCGGGGCATGTTGCGGTGCGAAGGCAAACCGCCCCTCCTCATCGACCGCCACCTTGCTGAAGAAGTTGACCGGCGCGATCAGGTCGCGGCGGGCCAGGCCGTGCTTGCCGATCTCGATGAGCAGGCCGTCCTTGCCGCTGCGGAACATGCCGTTGCGGTGGGTGTGGAAGCTGTGCTCGCCTTGTGCGGCGTACTTGGCCAGCAGGCGCTCGGCGTCCAGCAGGCCGCCCAGCGGGTCGTGCCAGCCCACGCTGTCTTCGGTGATGCTGGCCAGGGCGCGGCCCATGTCGCTCATCAGCACATGGCCCTTCGTGAAGTGCGCCGTGTGCTGGGCCTTGAGCGAGTCGGGCATGTTGTAGCGCTCCAGCTTGTCGCGGGCGTGGTAGAGCACCATGCTCAGGTTGGCGCCGGCGTCGAGGGCGACCATGCGCAGGCGGCTGCCGCGCGGCATCACCCAGGACCAGTGGCAACCGCCGGGCACGACCTCGGACCACATCAGGCGGTTCTCGGCCAGCTCGGGCGCGAAGGTTTTCCAGAAGGCGGGGGTGTCGACGAAGGTGGCGTGGGTGATGCTCATGTGGATCCTCACAGGGGGGTGGCGCCCGAAGCCACGTCGGCGGCCGAGCGGCTGAGCTGGGCCAGCAGGTCCAGGTCGGTCTTCATGCCCGAGGTGTCGCGGATGCGGTCCAGCAACTGGCGTTTGAGCCGCAGGAACTCGGGCGCCAGCTTCATGTCCTGCGTGCGGTGTTCGGGCAGGGGCACGGTGTGGACGCTGTCGATGCGGCCCGGGCGCGGGGCCATCAGCACCACGCGGTCGCCCAGGTAGATGGCCTCGTCCACGTCGTGCGTGACGAAGACGATGGTGGTGCGCTCCAGCCGGTGCACGTGCTGGATGAGGTCGTGCATGACCTCGCGGGTTTGCGCATCCAGCGCCCCGAAGGGCTCGTCCATCAGCAGCACGGGCGGGCGGCTCATCAGCGCACGGGCAATGGCCACGCGCTGCTGCATGCCACCCGACAACTCGCTGGGGTAGGCCTTGGCCACGTGGGTCAGGCCCATCAGGCGCAGCAAGGCATCGGCGCGGCCGGCGGCGTCTTCCACATCGGCGCTGGTGCGCTCGGCCGTGTGGGCCTGGAGCTGGCGGCAGAACTTGATGTTCTCCTGCACCGTCAGCCACGGGTAGAGGCTGTAGTGCTGGAAGACCATGGCGCGGTCCAGGCCCGGGCCCGTCACGGGCTGCCCACCCACGGTCAGCGTGCCCTGGTCAAAGGCCTCCAGGCCCGCGATGGTGCGCAGCAGCGTGGACTTGCCGCAGCCCGAGGCCCCGACGAAGACGATGAACTCGTTGGGCTGCACCGTGAGGTTCACGTCTTGCAGGGCCGGGGCCTTGGCGCCGGGGTAGGTCTTGCACAGCTGCGTGCACTGGATGCCGAGCGCGCTGGCGCCGGCCTGGGAGGGGGCGGTGGGATTGGCGGTGGGGCTCATGCGGTGTCCTGCTCGGTTCGGGGTCAGTGGCGGGCGTGCAGCCAGGGGAAGGCCTTGCGGTGGGCCAGGCGCATGAGCTGGTCGATGAGCAGACCGATCAGGCCGATCATCAAGATGCCGGCAAAGATCTTGTCGGTTTGCAGGAAGCGCTGCGCCTTCAGGATGGCGTAGCCCAGCCCCGAGTTCGCCGCCACCAGCTCGGCCACCACGAGGTAAGTCCAGGCCCAGCCCATGGTCACGCGCAGGGTGTCGAGCAGGGCCGGTTTGGCCGAGGGGACGATGACTTTCTCGACCACCTCCATCGGCGTGGCGCCCATGGTCTGGGCCGCCTCGATCTGGGCCATGGGCACGCGGCGCACGTCCTCGGCCACCATCAGCACCATCTGGAAGAAGGTGCCGATGAAGATGATGGCGACCTTGGCGGCCTCGTCGATGCCCACCCACACCATCACCAGCGGGATGAAGGCCACCGCCGGCATGTAGCGGATGAAGTCGGTCAAGGGCTCCAGCAGGGCCTGCACCGGCCGCCAGGTGCCGATCATCAGGCCCAGGGGCAGGGCGAACAGCGCAGAGACGGCCCAGCCCACCACCACCCGCATCGTGCTGATGCCCACATCGCCCATCAGGCCGTCGTCCCACCACAGGTGAACGCGCTCGGCCACGCGCGCCGGGCTGGGCAGGAAGACCGGGTCGGCGTGGCCCTCCGCGGCCAGCAGCCACACCACCAAGGGCAGGGCCAGCCCGCAGGCCGCCAGGCCCCAGTACAGCCCCGAAGGGATGCCTTGGCGGATGGCCAGCCAGGAGCGGCGCGATGGGCGCGGCGAGGATGATGGGCTGGGGCTCATTTCAGCGCCTCGGCCAGCAGCGAGGCGTCCACGCCCTTGGCGGCGTCGGGCTTGCCGTCGATGAGCTTGTGCGCCAGCAGGAAGGACGAGATGGTCGGGGCCACCGCCACCAGGGACTGTGGGCTCTTGGCGTCCAGCGCGGCGGTGTTCGCGGCGGCGTCGAAGAACCGGGTCCCGGGCAGGAAGACCTTGTACTCGTTGGGCTTGAGGCTGACGACCTTGCTCATGATCTGGGCGGCCTCGTCGGGCTTGGCCGCGATGAAGGCCACGGTGTCGAACCAGGCCTTGACCATGCCGACCAGGTCTTTGCGCTTGGCCTTGATCGACTTCTCCTGCGCGACCAGCAGGTCCGGGATCAGGCCGGGCATGTCTTTCGACGTGAACACGGCGTGGCCCTTGCCGCTGGCCTCGATCTGGTGGATCCAGGGGTTCCAGACCACGGCCGCGTCCACCCGGCCGGCCATGAAGGCGGCAGCGGCATCGCCTGCGCTGAGGTTGGTGATCTTCACGTCAGAAGGCTTCATGCCGTTCTTGGCCAGGGCGGTGGCCAGCACGAAGTGCGAGACGCTGAACTCTTCCAGCGCGACGGTCTTGCCCTTGAGGTCCTTGATGGACTTGAGCTTGGGCGAGACCACGACGGCGTCGTTGCCCGCCGAGTTGTCATTGACCAGGATGGCCTTGAGCGGCAGGCCTTTGGCCAGCGGGCCCATGGTGTCGGACCAGGTCTGGGCGTTGGCGTCGAGCTGGCCCGAGGACAGCGCTGCGATCGAGTCGGTGTAGTTGGCGAACCAGACCAGCTTCACGTCGGCGCCGTGCTTCTTGAAGAAGCCTTTTTGCTCGGCCACGTACCAGGCCACCCAGCCCGGCCAGTCGGACACGCCGACCTTGACCTCGGCGGCGGCAGGGCGGGGCATGGACAGCACGCCGGCCGCGAGGGCCAGGGCCGCGGCAGACACCGTCAGCGCGCGGCGCAGGGCGGATGGGCGGGAAGCAGTGGCGCCGAAGGTGGGAACAGGCTTGAGAGACATCGCGGACTCCAGTGGTTGGTCGAGACAATGGCCGAGAGGCACCTCCTGCGAAGTGGACCTCCCGGGCTTTTGTCCCGCCGTGGAGCCCGCCCGGTCGCAGGCGTTGCCACCTGCGACCGAATTGGCCGATGGCTCTCGGACCAGCCATCTGCACTCTGTGGAGCGAGATCGGAACCCTAGCCATCCTTCGAAGAGCCGGTGCAAGCACCGCGCCTCTCTGTGTCCAAGGTGAGCAAGGCGCGTGCCAGGGGGCGGCGCTCGGGGCGCCCTCCCGCTGCGGGCGCGTTTGCCCCTCCACGCGCCACCTGCGCCCCGAAAAGGGGCATCGATGCCGCGCCAAGTGGCAAGGGAGCGGCACCCCAGCCAAGGGGCCCCATTTCGGCGCATCCCACGGGCGGGCTGTCTTTAAAATTCAGGGAATGTTCCTTGACCGTTGAATGCGTCACGCATTCCAGAGACCGACCCCATGTCCGCTGCCCAGCCCGTCCCGCAGGACGATGAAGCCCGACGCTTGCGTGCGCTGCAAAGCTACGCCGTGCTGGACACCGAGGCCGAACTGGCTTATGACGACCTCACCGCGCTGGCCGCGCAGGTGCTGGGCGTGCCGATCGCGCTGGTCAGCCTGATCGACAGCGACCGCCAGTGGTTCAAGTCCAAGGTCGGCCTGGACGTCAGTGAGACGCCGCGCTCCCAGGCGTTTTGCGACCACGCCATCCGCGCCCAGGAGGTCATGGTCGTGCCCGATGCGACGCTGGACCCGCGCTTTGCCGACAACCCCCTCGTCACGGGTGGCCCGTGCATCCGCTTCTACGCCGGTGCGCCTTTGCTCAACCCCGAGGGCGAAGCCCTGGGCACGCTGTGCATCATCGACCACCAGCCCCGCGCGTTCAACGCGCACCAGCGCGCCACCCTGGCCATGCTGTCGCGCCAGGTCATGGCCCAGCTGGAGCTGCGCAAGCGCCACGCAGCCTTGTCGGTGGCGCTCGACAGCCTGCAGCGCCACACCCTGCTGCTGGACAACCTCTCGCGCCACGTGCCCGGCGTCATCTACCAGTACCGGCTGTTCCCCGACGGGCGCTCCTGCTTCCCCTACGCCAGCCAGGGGCTGTGGGACATCTACGAGGTCCAGTTCGACGAGGTCGCCACCGATGCGACCGGGGTGTACCAGCGCCTGCACCCGCAGGACCGCGAGGCCGTGACGCTGTCCATCCAGGCCTCGGCCGCGACGCTGCAGCCCTGGCGGCACGAGTACCGCGTCGTGCTGCCCCAGCAGGGCGAGCGTTGGCGCCTGGGCAATGCCCAGCCCGAGCGCCTGGCCGATGGCAGCGTGCTGTGGCACGGCTTCATCACCGACATCACCGAGCGCAAGCGCGCTGAGGACGTCACCCACCGCCTGGCCTATTTCGATGCGCTCACCGGCCTGCCCAACCGCCGCCTGCTGATCGACCGGCTGGAACACGCCCTCGGCAGCCAGCAGCGCTCAGGCCAGAAGGGCGCGCTGTTCTTCATCGACCTGGACAACTTCAAGCACATCAACGACGCTCGCGGTCACTCGGTCGGCGACGCGCTGCTGCAGCAAGTGGCCCAGCGCCTGGCCAGCCTGCTGCGCCACGACGACACGGTGGCCCGGCTGGGCGGCGACGAGTTCGTCGTGCAGATCGGCAACCTGGGCAGCGACGCCGAGGGGGCGGCCCGCCAGGCCCGCGCCGTGGCCGAGAAGGTGCGCGAGGTGCTGGAGAGCCGCTACGACATCGACGGCTTTGCCTACAACAGCTCGGGCAGCATCGGCATCACCCTGTTCCCGCGCGGCCACGAGGGCGTGGACGACCTGCTGCGCGAGGCCGACACGGCCATGTACCGCGCCAAGGCGGGTGGGCGCAACCGCATCGAGTTTTTCGAGGCGGGCATGCAGACCGAGGTCGAGGAGCGCCTGGCCATCGAGCACGACATGCAGGACGGCATCGAGCGCGGCCAGTTCGACCTGCACATCCAGCCCCAGGTCGATGCTCGGGGCGCGGTGGTGGGCGGCGAGCTGCTGATGCGCTGGACCCACCCCGTGCGCGGCGCTGTGCCGCCCAACCAGTTCATCCCGCTGGCCGAGGAGTCCGCCCTCATCCTGCGCCTGGGCGACCTCGTGCTGCAGCGCGCCTGCGAGGCCCTGGCCCAGTTGCAGCGCCAGGGCCTGCGCCTGGACCTGTCGGTCAACGTCAGCCCGCGCCAGTTCCGCCGCGCCGATTTCGTGGACCGCGTGCGCGACGCCCTGACGCGCGCCGGTGCGCGGGCCGAGGGCCTGATCCTGGAGGTCACCGAAGGCCTGCTGATCGACAACTGGGCCGACACCGTCTCGCGCATGGACGAGCTGGTCGCCCTGGGCCTGCGCTTCTCCATCGACGACTTCGGCACCGGCTACTCCAGCCTGGCCTACCTGAAGAAGCTGCCGCTCTATGAGCTGAAGATCGACCGCACCTTCGTGCGCGACACGCCGGACGACCCCAACGACACGGCCATCGTCGAGGCGATTTTGTCGGTGTCCAAGCACCTCGGGTTGCGCGTGGTGGCCGAAGGTGTGGAGACGGCCGAGCAGGCCGAGTTCCTGCGCAGCCGCGGCTGCGACTGTCTGCAGGGCTATTTCTATGGGCGTCCCGAGCCGCTGGCGGCCTGGCTGGTGCGCCAGGGCGGGCTCAGCGCTGCAGCAGCGTCTGCGCCTGGCGGATGAAGGCTTCGGTGTCTTCGCGCTTGTCGGCGTTGTCCACCAGGCTGTCCACCTTCACGGGGATGTCCACGCCCTTGCGGCAGGCTGGGCGCGCCTTCATGGCGTCCATCCAGCGCTGCAGGTGGGTCAGGCCCTCGATGGACACGCCCGACCAGCGGTGCGTGCGCACCCAGCACCAGTGCGCGATGTCGGCGATGGAGTAATCACCGGCCAGCCACTCTTCCTTGGCCAGCTGCCCGTCGAGCACCTCGAACAGGCGGCGCGACTCGTTCTGGTAGCGGTCGATGGCGGGCTGGATCTTCTCGGGGAAGTAGCGGTAGAACACATTGGCCTGGCCCATCATCGGGCCCACGCCACCCATCTGGAACATCAGCCACTGGATGACGCGCGAGCGGCCCTTGGCGTCCGAAGGCATCAGCCGGCCGGTTTTCTCGGCGAGGTAGATGAGGATGGCGCCGGACTCGAAGACGGCGAAGTCATCGGCCTCGCGGTCGACGATGGTCGGGATACGGCCGTTGGGGTTGAGCGCCAGGTACCAGGGCTGCTTCTGCTCGTTCTGGCCCAGGTCGATGGGGTGCACCGTGTAGGGCAGGCCCAGCTCTTCGAGGGCGACGGAGGCCTTCCAGCCGTTGGGCGTGGCGGCGGTGTAGAGGTCGATCATGGGGTGTCCTTGGGGAGGCCGGTGAGTCAGGCTGTGGGTTCAGGCCGACAGGCTGGGGCGGCTGGCCAGGGCCTCGCGCCAGCGGCGGATGTTCGGGTGGGTCTCGACGGGCTTGAGGCGCACCACGCGGGCGAAATCGACCATGACGACGGCGGTGATGTCGGCGATGCTGAAACGGTCGGTGGCGATGAACTCGCGCTCGGCCAGGTGGGCGTCAAGCACGTCAAAGAAGCGCTGGGCGCGCGCCAGGCCGCGCTGCGCCAGCTCGGGGATCTGGTCCACCGCGGCGGGGCCGGTCAGCGCGCGGCCTTTCATGGCCGGAGCGCTGTTGCGCAGGGCTTCGGCGATGGCCAGCAGGCCTTCGAACTCGGTGCGGCTGTTCCAGCTGGCGACTTCGGCCTTTTCCAGCGGCGTGCGGCCCATCAGTGCGGGCTCGGGGTGGGCGGCCTCGGCCCAGGCGGCAATCGCCGCGTTGTCGGGCAGCACGGTGCCATCGTCGAGCTGCAAGGCCGGCACCGTGCACTGCGGGTTGAGCGCGCGGAAGGCATCGCCCAGGTGCTCGCCCGTCATCAGGTTGACCTGCACGTTCTGGCACGCGATGCCCTTCTCCGCCAGAAGGATGCGGGCGCGGCGCGGGCTGGGGGCCATGGTGAAGTCGTAGAGCGTGGGCATGCGGTGGCGTCCTTCAAGGGCAGGGGGTGGGCGCATCTTGCACGAAGGCCGGGGCCATCGCCTTGGGGCGTGCCCTGGGGTGAACACGCCTTGTCATCACCGGGTCAAGCGCGTGGGCCATAAGGCTCACCCATGACGGACGAAGCACTTTTTCAGGCGCAGCCCCCGCGTGCGCCCCTCTGGCGCGTGGCCCTGGTGTTCCTGCTGGCCCTGGCGGCGCTGCAGGGGGGGTGGTCGGCCTTGCGGGGCTCGGCGGCCGAGCGCGCGGTGATCGACCAGGCCACCGTGGGCACGGCCGTGGCCCTGGTGAACCGCTTCACGCCCGAGGTGGCCGCGCAGGCCAAGGGCTCGCGCATCCAGGCCGCGGGCGGTGGCATCAATGTGCTCAATGGTTGCGAGGGCACCGAGGTGCTGTTCTTGCTGTGGGCCGCGCTGCTGGCGGCCCCGCTGTCGTGGCGCTGGCGCCTGCAGGGAGCTTTGCTGGGCATGGCGTGGGTGTTCGCGTTGAACCAGTTGCGCCTGCTGGCCCTGTTCTACAGCTACCGCGATGACCGCCCGCTCTTCAACCTGCTGCACGGCCTGGTGGCCCCGGGGCTGCTGGTGGCGGCCACGCTGCTGTTCGTGGCCTGGGTGTACCGCCGCCACGACACACCGCAGCGTCTGGCGGTGCCCGGTGGTGCTGCGGGGGCGGAGGGTGGCGATGCGGCCTGAGCTTGACCGCGACCTCGGCACCGACCCCGGCACCGATCCTTTGGGGCCGCCTGTTCTGAAGGCCTTTGCCTGGCGCTTCGCCCTCTGTCTGGTGCTGGTGCTGGCGGCCACGCTGCGCTGGGGGCATGCGCTGGCCGAGGCCTTGCTGCCGCTCATCGCCGCCGAGATCAACGCCTGGGACAACACCTACCGCATCGTTGCGCTCGATGTGGTGCAGCGTGGCGGCGAGGAGCTCATCCGCATCGTCGTGACGCTGGCGCGTTGCGTGGTGCTGCCCGATGGCGCGCACTGCGCAGACCCGCGCGCCCAGGCCCAGGCTTCGACCTTGCTGGGCCACCTCACTTTGCCACCGGCCTTGGCCGTGGCCGCGGTGCTGGCCTGGCCGATGGCCTCGTGGCGGGAGGCCATGTGGCGCTTGCCCTGCTTGCTGCTCGGGTTGGCGCTGCTGCTGGCGCTCGACGTGCCCATGGTGCTGTGGGCCTCGCTGTGGCAGCTGCACGTCGATGCCTTCGCGCCTGGGCTGTTTTCGCCTTTGCTGCTCTGGCGGGACTTCGTGCAAAGCGGCGGGCGCATGGCCCTGGGCCTGGTCTGTGCCGGCGGGGTGCTGGCGGCGGCCCGCGCCTTGGCCGAGCGTGGCCAGCTGCGCCGCGGAGTTGGCGGCTGAACCCGCTGCTCAGCAACCCTCGCCCTTGCCTTGACGCTGCCACCACGCTTGCGCGCCCAGCAACAGCGACAAGAGCAGTGCGGCCCACTCGGGCAGGGTGGGCACATCGCCGTCCGAGTCCGCAGGCGCGCTGGCGATGGTGGTGCTCACCGTTGGTGAATTGCTGGCCAGGTTGTTGGCGTCGCCCGCGTAGCTGGCGCTCAGGCTGTGGCTGCCGGCCGCCAGGCTGCCGATGGCCAGGCTGGCCGTGCCATTGCTCAGGGTGGCGCTGCCCAGGCTGACGTTGCCGTCCAGGAAGGTCACGCTGCCGCTGGGCTGGAAGCCGGCCACCGTGGCGGTCAGCGTCACCACCTGGCCGGCCGTGACCTGGCTGGGTGACACGCTCAGTGTGGTGCTGGTGCTGCTGGCATTGACGCCCACCGGGATGCTGGACGAGGTGCTGGCCGCGTTGCCCGTATCGCCCGAGTAGGCCGAGCTGATGCTGTGCGAGCCCACGGCCAGCTGGTTGGTGCTCAACGTGGCCACGCCATTGCCAACGGCCACCGGTGCGCCCAGGTTGTTGCCGCCGTCCTTGAATTGCACGGTGCCCGTGGGGGCGTTGCCGGCCACGCTGGCCGTCAGCGTCACGGCCTGGCCGACGGTGGCCAGCGTGGGGGTGGCGCTCAGGCTGGTGGTGCTGGCCACCAGCACCGACACGGTCGAGGCCGGCGAGGTGCTGGGCTGGTGGGTCTTGTCGCCCGAGTACACGGCTGCCAGGCTGTGGCTGCCTGCAGTCAGGGCCGTGGTGCTCAGGCTGGCCGTGCCGCTGCCCAAGGCCACGGCCGCACCGAGGTTGCTGCCGTTGTCGGTGAACTGCACCGTGCCGGTGGCGCCCGCACCCGTCACGGTCGCGGTGAGGGTCAGGCTTTGGCCGACGCTCAGGCTGCTGGCCGAGGTGCTCAAGGCCGTGCTGGTGGCGGGCAAGGTGTCGGTGTAGCCGTTGACGAAGACGGCGCCGTTGACGGTGCCCAGGCCCGTGGCCTGGTTGTAGCGCGGCGTGCCGGCGCTGGCCGAAAAGCCCGTCACCCCCGGCACGCTGTTGTTGCCCGAGGTGATGAGGTTGTAGTAGGCCTTGCCGGTGTTGGCCTGCAGGTTGGCCAGGCTGTAGAGCGTCGGGTTGATGTTGCCCAGGCGGTAGCCGGTTTTCTGGCCCACGAGGGCGAGGATGCCGGCCAGCGCAGGGGCCGAAGCCGAGGTGCCGCCCACGACGTAGGTGGTGGGCGTGCGGCCCGTGTTGTCGCTGGAGGTGACCAGGTAGCCCACGCGGGTCGACGCGTTCAGCGACACATCGGGCACGTCGCGCCGGCCATCGGCGGGCACCCCGGTGGTGGTCTGCCAGCTGGGCTTGGTGAAGCGGGTGCTGGCGCCGCCGCCCGAGGCGTACAGGCCCGTGCCGCCGTTGGCGCCGCTCTCGTTCCACGCCACCTCGGGGATGTAGGACAGGGCCGAGGCGCCGCCCGCGTCGTTGCTGCTCGACCACCACGTCGAGGGGCTGGCCGTGTCGTTGAACTGGGTGCCGCCCACGCAGGTGCTGAACTGCGAGGTGCACATGCCATTGACGCCCTGGCCCCGGGTGGCCGTGGTGGCGTTGGCGAGGTCGCAGCCGGCCGCGCCGCTGTCGCCCGAGGACACCACCACCGTCTGTCCCTGCACCGTGGCCTGCTGCCAGAGGCTGTTGAAGAAGTTGACGCTGCTGACGCCCATGAGGCTTTCGCACAGGCCGTAGCTGACGGTGATGACGTCGCCGATGTTGTTGTTGACCGCGTATTGGGCCGACAGCGTGACACCGTCGCTCGTGGTCGTGCTGGCCGTGGTGACGAACTTCACCGTGGCCTGGGGGGCCACCGCGCCCGCCCACTGCACGTCGAGGTCGGATTCCAGCTCGTCGCCCGTCACGAAGCCCGGCGCCGTGCCGCCGTTGACGATCTGTGGCGGGTTGCTGGGCAGGGCCATGCTGTTGCGGAACTGGGTGACGTCGCTCAGGGCGATGTTGCTGCGCCCGACGACGGCGATGGTGCGCCCACTGCCCGTGATGCCTTGGGTCAGCACCGGCTTCAGGTTGTAGATGATGTTGAAATCACCGGCGGCCAAGTAGTGTGCGTTGCCGTAAGTGGCTTGAGGGGTGGGCTGGAGGGTGGCCTGCGGTACGGCAGGCCCCAGCGCGCGCGCCAGGTGCTGTGGTTCGCTGCGGAAGTCGTGCAAGGAGGCGATGCCCGCGACCACCTCGGCCAGGGCCGCGGGCAACTGCACCGGGTCGGCGTGCGCGATGTGGCGCTGGCCATCGCTGCGACCGTCACTGCGTTCGTAATAGCGCAACTTGACGCCGAACGCCTCCCGCACCTGCCGGGCGTTGCCACTGAACACGATGCTGCGGCGGCCGGCGCTGACCTCGTCGACGCGGAAGCCCTGCTGGGTCAGCCAGGCGGTGATGGCGTCGATGTCGGCCTGGGCCACACCGAAGCGATCGGCAAAGGCCTGGGGGCTCAGCCACCGGCGGTGGTCGGGCGAGTTCGGGTCCTGCTGGGCCTGCTGCAGCGCCGCGAGGGCCTGTTCCTGTGCTGGGCTGGCCTGCAGCACCAGCACCATCTGGTCCAGGCGCAGTGCGTCGTCCACCGGGCCGCGGTCGTCCTGCGGGCGGGCGCGGGGGTGGGCGCTGTCGGCGCGCACGATGCGCTCGTCGTTGCGCACCTCGCGCAGCACACGGGGCAGGGCCGCGCTGTCGTCTGCGGCGGCGTGTGCCAGCCCGGTGCCACCCACGGCCACGATGAGCAGGCCCCAGCCCAGCCGGGTGAGGCCGCGGTGCGCTTGCGTGCGGGCCAGGGGGACAGCAGGGAGGGCGGTGTGGGGCATGGTGGGCAACGGTCGGTCGAGGGGGCGGTGGGCGGTGGGCATGGGGGCACTTCATGCGCCACGCTGCACCACGCATCGCGCCAGAGACCGACCCTATCTGTTGCGCAAGTAGGTCCGGTGAGCCGGCCTGATCCGATCCGATCAACCGGATTCGGGGGGCGTGGAAGGCCTGTCGTTAAGCCCATGCGCTGCTCAGGGCTTCACCTCCCGCTCAGGGCCCATGTCGCTTACAAGGAGACACCCATTACAAAAGGACCCCCATGACCCCACACCTGTCTTTGTCCCTGCTGAGCGGCGCCCTGGCCGCCGTGGTTGTTGCCGTGCTGCCCGTGTCGGCCGCCCAGGCACAGATGAGCACCCCTGCCGAGCAGGTCGACGCCCTGGAAGCGTTGGCCGGCAAGCACCCTGGCATGCGCCGCTCGGGTGCCAAAGGCATCTGCGCCAGCGGCCACTTCACGGGCAATGCCGTGGGCCGCGCGCTGTCCAGCGCATCGGTGTTTTCAGGCGCGAAGGTGCCCGTGGTGGCGCGCTTCTCGGTCGGCGGCGGCAACCCCAAGGCCAGCGACAAAGGCAAGACAGCGCGCGGCCTGGCACTGCAGTTCATGCTGCCCAAGGGCGAGCAGTGGATGATGGCCAACATCTCGGCGCCGGTGTTCTTCGTGGCCCGCATCGAGGACTTCGTGCCCTTCGTGCAGGCCCGCGTCAACGACCCGGCCACCGGCAAGCCCGACCCGATCAAGCTGAAGGCCTACAACGACGCCCACCCCGAGAGCCTGCGCCAAGGCGCTTACCTTGCCAAGGCGGCCGTGCCTGCCAGCTACGCCAGCGCGCAGTACTGGGGCGTGAACGCTTTCGAGCTGGTCAATGCCAAGGGCCAGAGCCAGTTCGTGCGTTGGCAGTTCGTGCCTTCGGCCGGCGTGGTGGGCCTGAGCGACGAGCAGCTCAAGACCCTGCCCGACGCCTTCCTGTTCGACGAGCTGCGCAAGCGCGTGGCCGAGGCGCCGGTGTCCTTCGACTTCAAGCTGCAACTGGCCCAGGCCGGTGACACCCTGGTCGATCCGACCCAGGTCTGGCCCGAGAGCCGCACGGTCGTGCCCGCCGGCACGCTGGTGATCGACAAGGTCGAAGCGGACATGGGCGGTGCCTGCGACAAGATCACCTTCAACCCGCTGGTGTTGCCCAAGGGCATCAAGGCCTCGGCCGACCCCATCCTGGCCGCACGTCCTGCGTCCTACGGCGTGTCGCTGGGCCGTCGCCTGGGCGAAGCCGCCAAGTGAGTGGTGACGTGACCTGAGCGAAGCAGCAGGGCCTGCTGCTCAGCGGTTGCCATCGTGCGCATCACCGCTTTGCAGCAGGTCGATCTGCTGGCGCAGCAGGCCGGTTTGCTGGCCCCAGTAGCTGCCCGAGGCGAACCAGGGGAAGGCGGCCGGGAAGGCCGGGTCTGACCAACGCCGCGCCAGCCAGGCGCTGTGGTGCACCAGGCGCAGTGTGCGCAGGGGTTCGATGAGGGCCAGTTCGCGCCAGTCGAAATCGGCCACGGACTCGTAGCCGTCCATCAGCGCGCCCAGCTGCACCTGGCGCTCCTGCGGGTCACCGCTCACCAGCATCCACAGGTCTTGCACGGCCGGCGCCATGCAGGCGTCGTCCAGGTCCACGAAGTGCGGGCCTTCGGGCGTCCACAGCACGTTGCCGGGGTGGCAGTCGCCGTGGGTGCGGCGCCAGCGCAGGCCGTCGACGCGGTCGAACGCCGCTTGCGCCAAGTCGAGCGCCTGATCGGCCGCGGACAGCCAGGTCGAGCGCTGGTCCAGCGGGATGGCCTCGTTGTCCAGCAGCCATTGCCGCGCGGTGCGGCCCATCTGTGCCACGTCCAGGCGACCGCGGTGCGCGAACGGCCTGCGTGCGCCCACCCCATGCAGCCGGGCCAGGAAGCGGCCCAGCCAGCGCAGCACCTCGGGGTCGTCGAGTTCGGGAGAGCGCCCACCGCGGCGCGGGCTCACCGACAGCCGGTGGCCACCGAAGTGGCCCAGGGTGGCCGGGGTGCCAGACACCGAGGCCGGGCCCCGTGCCGCCACCGCGTCCACCACCAGCGTGAGCGGCGGCACGGCGGGCACTTCGGCATCGGCCAGCTCTTGCGCGAAGGCGTGCTCTTCGAGGATTTGCGCGTCGCTCCAGCGGCCGGGGCGGTAGAACTTGGCGACCACGAAGCCGCCATCCTCCAGGCCGACCTGGAAGACGCGGTTCTCGTAGGAGTTGAGGGTCAGCAGGCGGCCGTCCACCCGTTGCCCGAGCGCCTCCAGGGCGTCGAGCGTCAGGTCGGGGGTGAGGTCGCCATAGGGCTGGCTGGGCAGGTCAGGGTGCATGCGGCATCTTACGACCCGCATGGCCAGTGGCCGCCCGCCCTGGCCCCGGTCAGTCCAGCTGTGCGGCCGACTGCATGGCCTTGAGCAGGGCCGGGTTGATGTCGCCAAAACCCATCATCAGGCCGTCGGCGGCTTCCTGGATCTCGAAGCGGTCGCTGCCTTCCATGGCCTGCACGAGCTTGAAGTAGGGCTCGTAGGGGCCACTGCGTTCGGCCAGGGCCTGGAACACCCGCTCGGGCACGGGGATGGTTTTCAGCAGCTCGTTGAAGGGCTGGCGGAACATCCGGTCGAGCAGGGAGAACACGCCGCAGATGAACAGCTCGTTGCGCATGTCCTCGTCGCCACTGACGCGGGCCAGCTCTTCCATGAACAGGCCGCGGCGCACGGCGGCGAACATCACCGGCTTCATGTTCGGGTCTTTGGAGGCTGTGGCCAGCAGCAGGGCCAGCCAGCGCTTGAGCCGCTGGTAGCCCAGGATCATGATGGCGTGGCGGAAGGAGCTGATCTCCACCGACAGGCCGAAGGCCGGCGAGTTGATGTAGCGCATCAGCTTGTAGGCCAGCGGCGGGTCGCGCTTGAGGGTGTGCTCCAGCACCTCGATGTCTTCCTGGCGGTGCACCTGGTCGATCAGCATCACGATGACCTGCAGCGCCGGCTGGTCGGCCGGCTTGCCCGACTCCTGGATGACGTCGTCGATGGGCCAGCCGAGCACCGCGGTGGCACCGTTGCGGAAGGCGTTCTCCATCTCGCCGATGGTGCGCACACCGGCCTGGATGCTGGTGATGCTGCGGGCGTTGCCGGCACCGGGGGCAGCGCCTTGCGGGGCGCTGTGTGCCTCCGGGTGAGGGTCGTTGCGGCGGTCGTCTTCGTAGTCGATGATGGACTGCTTGAAGCAAGGCAGCACGGCGCGCGGCAGCTCCTGCAGGGGGCGGTCCTTGAGCAGCAGCGTGTTGCCGTTGGCGTGCAGGGTGCACAGGGCCTCGGCATGGGCTTCGTCGCAGGCCATGAACGCCGGGATCTCCAGCAGGATGTGGCTGCCGGGCTGGGCACGCATCAGGTCCTGCAGCAGGCCCTCGCTGGCCACGTTCAGCCACAGTGACTGCCCGCCCACGGGCCACGCTTCGGCCAGGGCTTGCAGCAACGTGCCGGCGTCGAGTTGCGCGCCTTGCTGCAGCGGCCACACCGTCAGGCGGGTCGCTGTGACGCTGCGGTTGCGGTCGATGACGGGGCTGTAGGCGAGGGCGGTCTGCCCCAGGATGGCGTGGTCCATGCGTTTGTTTTTCTGTGAGGGTGTGGCGGTGCGTCAGCCGTTGATGTACTGGAACAGCGAGAGCTTTTGCACCGAGGCGTAGCTTTGCAGGGCGGCCTGGTAGCCCGTCTGGCGGTTCTGGAAATTCGAGATGGCTTCGGTCATGTCGAGGTCTTCGGCATTGGACTTCTCGGTGGTGGCGGCCAGCTTCAGTGTCTCGATGCGGCTTTCGATGCCGTCCATGCGGTTGAGCGACTCGCCCACCGCCGAGCGCGCCGCCTGCACGTTGCCCAGGACGCTGTCGATCTCGGTCATGCCGGTGTTGACGGCCTGCTGGACGCTGCTGCTGGAGGCGTTCGTCTGGCTCAGCGCCGCGATCGCTTTGTCCAGGCTGGCGAACATGTTGAGGTTGTTGGTGGCCTCGCCGATGGTGAAGCGGTCGCCGTCGGCCGGTGCGCCGGCGATGGACACCGTCATGCCCTTGCCGGTGATGTCGATGGTCTTGCCGCTGTTGTAGGGCTGGCCCGAGCTCAGGGCGGTGGCAGGGATGGTCGAGTTGTCGAGCACATCGTAGGTGGTGGTGCCGCCGCTGACATGGAACTGCACGCTGTAGTTGGGCGAGCTGCCGCCCGAGGGCGTGGGGTAGGGCAGCTGCGAGGGCGCGGTGACCGTGCCGGAGGTGATCCAGCCGCTGCCGCTGTTGGGGCCGCTGGTGTTGGCGTTGGTGCCCTGCGCAGTGGTGAACACGCCGTTGCCGCCGCGGGCCTTCAGCCAGACCTGGTCACCGTCGACGGTGAGATTGAGCTTTTCGCTGGACGATGCCAGCGTTTCGCCGCCTTGGCCCACGAAGGTCACGCCGGTGTTGCCGTCCACGAAGGGCGGTGTGGCCGAGCCTTGGCCGCCGAAGACGAAACCACCGCCACCGTCCGGCCGGTTGGCCACCGACAGCAACTGGTTGCGGATTTCGCGCAGCTTGGTGGCCAAGGCCTTGCGCTCGCCATCGCTGTAGGTGCCGTTGCCGGCGGCCACCAGGGTTTCGCGGGCGGTCTGCATCAGCTCCACCGTGTCGCCCAGGGCGGATTCGGTGATGGCCATGACGTTGCGGCTGGCGTCCAGCGAGCGCTTGTTGGCGTCGCTGCGGGCGATGCTGGCCAGGGCGCGCTCGGCGCGTGCGGCGGCCGTGGGGTCGTCGCTGGCCGAGTTCACCCGTTTGCCGGAGGTCAGCTGCATCTGCGATTCGGCCAGGTCCTGCTGGCGTTTCTGCAGGTTCTGGATCGAGGTGTCGTAGGCGTGGGCGGTGGCAATGCGCATGGTCAATCTCCTCAGCCTCGGGCGGTCTGCAGCAGGGTGTCGAACAGGGACTGGGCGATCTGCAGCACTTTGGCGGCCGCCTGGTAGCTTTGCTGGAACTGGATCAGCCGGGCGGCTTCCTCGTCGAGGTTGACGCCGGTGGTGCTGGAGAGGGTTTGCTCCGAGGTCTTGGCCAGGCTGCTGGAGATGCTGGCGGCGGTCTTGCCCCCTTGCACGGCCACGCCCAGGTTGCCGATCATCTGCGAGTAGGCATCGGTGACGGTGGCGAACGAGGCACCGTCCAGCGTCACCATGGCCTTGTCGCGCAGGGCCAGGAAGGCCTGGGCGTTGCCGTTGTTGCTGGCCGGGTAGGTGGTGCGCGCGATGCTGACTTTGTCGCCGGCGCGCGGCACACCCGAAATGCTCAGGTTGAAGAGCTGGCTGCTGGGCGTGGAGGCTGGGTCGGCGTCGTTCAGGGGCGTACCGGGCGTCCAGACGCGCTTGGGCGTGGTGTCTTTGTAGGGGTTGCCGGCGCTGTCGGTGAAGCGGTAGGTCAGCTGGGTCGGGTCGGTGGCGCTGGTCTCGAAGACCACCGTCAAGCCGTTGGCCGTGGTGGGCAGCGAGGTGGCGAAGTCGGGGGCGTTGGCCTGAGGCAGTGCCCGCGCCATGGTCAGCGAGTCGATGCTGGCCGTGCCCGTGTTGCCTGCCTGGACCGAAGCCACCAGGGGCGATGCCGCCGCCAGCCCCTTGGGTTGCACCAGGTTCATGCTGATGCTGGTGGCGCTGCCGGTGTTCAGGAACAGGGCGGTGCCGACCGGGTTGCCGGCCGCATCGAACGACGTCTGCAAGGCGCCCGTGGCATCGACACCCAGCGACTGCTGCTGGTTGAGGGCCGTGGCGAACTGGGACACGAAGGCGTTGAGTCCGGCGCGGGTGTCGGCGATGTCCTTGTCCTGGAACTGCAGCAGGCCCTTGATGGCGCCGCCTGTCATCTGGTCGGATTCCAGGATGCGGTCGGTGTTGCCGGTGTGCAGGGCCACGCGACCCAGGGTGCTGTCCAGCGGGTCGCGCACCACGTTGAGGGTCTGTGCCGAGTTGCTCAGCACCAGCAGCTGGCCGCCGCCCATGAACACGTTCAGCGAGCCATCGTCGGCCTCGACGGTGTTGACCTGCACCAGGCCATTGAGCTGCTTGACGAGCTGGTCGCGCTGGTCGAGCAGGTCGTTGGGCTCATGGCCAATGCCCTTCAGGCTGGCGATGGCCTGGTTGGCGGTGGCGATTTGCTGCGTCAGCGAGTTGATGCGGCTGACCGTGCTTTGCATGTCCGACACGGTGCCGGCCTGCAGGTCATCGAGCTGCTTGCCCGCGGTGTTGACGCGGCTGACCCAGTCCTGCGAGCGTGCCAGCACGACCTGGCGGGCCGACATGTCCTGCGGCTGGTTGGCCACGTCCACGAAGGCATTGAGCACTTGCTGGGCGGCATAGCCCAGGCCGTTCTCGCCGGTGGGCAGCACCTTTTCCAGCTGGTTGAGCTTGTCCAGGCGGGTCTGGTCGGCCGAGGAGGTGGCGACGTTGACGTTGTTCTCGCGGATCAGGAATTCGTTGGTGCTGCGCGTGACCGTGGCCACCTTGACGCCCCGGCCGTAAAAGCCCGCGCCGGTGAACAGGCCGCCTTCGGTTTCCAGCTCCACCTGCTGGCGCGAGTAGCCCGGCGTGTTGACATTGCTGATGTTATGGCTGGTCGTGTCCAGCATGGCCTGGTTGGCCAGCATGGCGCGTGCGCCGAGGGAGAAGATGCCGCTGCCCATGGGGTGGTCCTCTGCTCAGTGACTCAGGCCAGGCTGCGCTGGACGCGCAGGGCCGTGTTGATCACTTTGGTGAGCTTGTCCGCGTAAGCGGGGTCGGTGGCGTAACCAGCCTTTTGCAGGCCCTTGGCAAAGCCGCTGGCCGTGTCCGCCTGCGCGACGGTTTGACTGTAGCGCGGGCTCTGGCTGAGCAGGCGGGCGTGGTCCTTGAAGGCGTCGGCGTAAGAGTCATACGCACGGAATTTGGCCGTGACTTTGTGCGCGACGCCGCCGACGTACTCCGTCGTGGTGACCTCGGCGACCTTGCCTGTCCAGCCCGGCGTGGCCTTGATGCCGAACAGGTTGTGGCTGGACGAGCCGTCCTTCATCTTGATCTCGTGCTTGCCCCAGCCCGATTCCAGCGCGGCCTGTCCCAGGATGTGGCTGGCCGCCATGCCGGTGGCGGCCTGGGCTTCCTGCGCGGCGGCCTGGTGCTTGCGGATGAACTGCTCGGAGGCGCTCAGGCGCTGGTTGCCGTTCGCAGGGGAACCTGCGGCATCTGCTGCTGCGGGGGCGGCCGCGGCGGCACTGCGTCGGCCGAGGGCGGTGCTCATGTTCAGGCCATGGAGCGCATCGGTGCCGTTGGCGCCATTGGCGGCCCCAGTGCTGGTGTCACCGCTGGCCGCGCCGTTCTTGAGGCCCATCTGGCGTTCCAGCTGGCGCACGATCAGGTCGCTCAGGCCACCGGGGCGGCCCGTCATCTGGCCGGCGAACTGGGTGTCCAGCATGCTGGTGCCCATCTCGGTGGCCTGGTTGTCCAGCATGCCGGTGCTCATGGTCGAGGCGCGCATGCTCTTCATCAGCTCCTGCATGAACAGGCTCTCGAGCTGCTTGGCCGTCTCGCGGATGGCGGATTTGGGGCTGGCGCTGGAGCTGGACTTCAGGCGCTCCAGGGAGCGCACGTCCATCGTCAGGCCGGCGTTGGTGCCAGGAATCTGGCCACTGGGCGAATTCAGGCTCATCAGATCACCTCCAGCTCGGCTTGGAGTGCGCCGGCCGCCTTCATGGCTTGCAGGATGGCCAGCAGGTCCTGCGGGTTGGCGCCCAGGGTGTTGAGCGCCTTGACCACATCGGTCAGCTTGCTGCCCGCGGGCAGCTGGATCAGGGCGCCAGGCGCTTGGTTGATCTGGATGTCGTTCTTCTCGGTCACCACGGTCTGGCCGTTGGAGAAGGCACCGGGCTGGCTGACCGAAGGCGTCGAGCTGATCGTCACCGACAGGCTGCCGTGGGCCACCGCGCAGGGGCCCAGGGTCACGGCCTGGTTGATGACGACCGAGCCTGTGCGGGCGTTGATGACGATGCGCGCAGCCGGTGTGGCGCGGTCCACCGAGAGGTTTTCCAAGTCGGCCATGAAGGCCACGCGCTCACCCGAGGCGGTCGGCAGGCGCACGGCGATGCTGCGGCCGCTCAAGGCCTCGGCCGTGCCGGGGCCCTTGGCCTTGTTGATGGCGTTGGCCACTTCGCGGGCGGTGTTGAAATCGTCGGACTGCAGGTCGTACTGGACCACGCTGCCTTGCGCCCAGGGCGTGGGCACTGCGCGCTCGACCGTGGCACCGGAGGGGATGCGGCCCGCGCTGAGCTGGTTGATCTGCACCTTGGCGCCACCGGCCGAAGCACCGGCGCCGGCGATGATGAGGTTGCCCTGGGCCATGGCGTAGATCTGGCCATCGGCGCCCTTGAGGGGCGTGGCGATCAGGGTGCCGCCGCGCAGCGACTTGGCATTGCCCAGCGAGGAGACGTTGACGTCCAGCGGCTGGCCGGGTTGGGCGAAGGGGGGCAGGGAGGCCGTGACCAGCACCGCGGCCACGTTCTTGAGCTGCATGGCCGCACCGGCCGGCACCGTGATGCCCAGCTGCTGCAGCATCGCGTTGATGCTCTGCGTGGTGAAGGGGGTCTGGGCGGTCTGGTCACCGGTGCCGTCCAGGCCCACGATCAGGCCGTAGCCCATCAGCTGGTTGGACCGCACGCCCTGGATGGCGGCGATTTCCTTGAGGCGAACCGCGTGCGCATTGACGGGCCACCACAGCGCTGCAGATGCGGCCAGCAAGGCCAGGGCGATCAGCAGCTTGAGCAAACGGTCTGTGGGGTTCATGGCGCCGACTTCCTTGGGGGTTCGGCTCCATTGTCCAAACCTTTAGAACGGCGAAATGCTCAAAAAGAAGTGCGCAAGCCAGCCTATTTGCTGGGCATCCTGGTTGGCGCCTCGGCCCATCTGCTCGACGCGCACGTTGGCCACCTGGGTGGACAGCACGGTGTTGCCCGGCTGGATGGTGTAGGGGTCGATCTGGCCCGAGAAGCGCAGCACGTCCACGCTCTTGGACAACCCGATCTGTTTTTCACCAGACACAATCAGGTGGCCGTTGGGCAGCACCTCGATGACGGTGGCCGTGATGGAACCCGTGAAATTGTTGTTCGCCGAGGTCGTGCCCTTGCCGTC
>Ga0265316_10000772_pt1 | contig 35300 bp, 27 predicted proteins | sample 4522metaG_FD_202092 | JGI IMG/M metagenome (GOLD analysis project Ga0265316, IMG submission 202092) | Rhizosphere microbial communities from Carex aquatilis grown in University of Washington, Seatle, WA, United States - 4-5-22 metaG | ecosystem: Host-associated > Plants > Roots > Rhizosphere >...
TAAGTCATTGATTGCAGATACTTTGAATCCTAACCCCTTTGCTTTCATAGGGTTAGAGCAAATGATCGTGGGTATAAGTCACTCATTCTAAATAGCTTAGCCGCAAAAATATAAGGGGGGGGGGGGGACCGGGGGGATATCGACAAAGTAAACATCGGCCTGCCATCCGCGGTCCATAAAACATGGTCCACGACCGACGGTCTCTCACGCCCTGTCTCGCTCGCCGAGGAAGAATGGCTGAGGGGTACTGGCTACTGGCTGCTGGCTAAGGGCCGCCGGTTCCTGGCGGCTTTCAGCACCAGGACGATTCCCAACGCAGCCAGCACGCTGACCAACGCAAACAGGAACACGCTCGCGTATCCGGCGAATCCAATGATGGCCCCGGCGATCGGCCCGACAAGAAAGAAGGATACGTCGGCAAATGCAGTGTAAACTCCCAGAGCCGTCCCGCGATTGAACTCCGGAACGCGCTTCACAGCTTCCACGCCGATGGCAGGAAAAATGAGGGACAGTCCTAACCCGCCCACGGCGGCGCCGGTCATCGCCATCCACGGCGACGTCGATTGCCACAGCAGAATCATCCCCACGGCTTCGGTCAAAAGTGAGGCAATCGCCACCGGGTAGCCGCCGAAACGGCTGATCGTTTTAATAAATAGCAGCCGCACGACGATGAAACCGATGCCAAAAGCAGTGAGGCAGAGCGCCGCACCACTCCAGTGTCGGCTGACATAAAACAGCGTGACGAACGTGGCCAGCACGCTGTAGCTCACGCCGCCAAGCGCGAGCCCCATGCCGTGTGGCGCCACGCGCCCCAGCACATGAGCGAATGGCATGTGCTCGCCTGGCACAACCGCTACCGGCTCCTTGCGCCACGCCAAAACAAAGCTCACAGCACCAATCACAATCGTGAGCAGGCCGATTGAGCTCAGGCCCCACTGCTGATCCAGAATCACTCCCAGCGGCGCAGCCAGCGCCATGCCGCCATAAGTGCTGATGCCGTTCAGCCCGATCACCTTTGCGGTGTGTTCCTGGCCTGCGCTCGTAATGCCCCACAGCGTCGCTCCAGTCGAGCCCAGGCTCTCGCCCACTCCCAGCGCCAGCCGGCTCACGATCAGGACGGCAAAACTGAGCCAGTGCACCCCGTGCAGAGCCGCCGCGCCCACCAGCAGCGCACCGCTCGCCGTGCAGCAGGCCATACCCCACATCACTGAGATCTTGGCGCCCATGTGGTCGGAGATGCGGCCGGCCCACGGACGGCTCAGCAGTGTTGCAATGTACTGGATGCTGATGGCCAACCCAGCAAGCACCGCGCTGTAGCCCATACGCAGATGCACGAAAGGCGGCAGGACCGCCAGCGGCAAGCCTATGGAAACATAGCAGATAAAGGTGAAATATACGTAACCGGCAAGGCGCCACGTCCCGCCCCGCGCGGCAGACCGGACAGAAACCGGAACATAGGCAGTCGAGGAGTACGACATATGCAGAAAGGAGAGCGACAAAGAATGTCTGTTCTCCTCCAGTATATCGGAGAATCGCTTTACTCCGACTCATCCGAGTTTGCCTTGAAGTGCGCATCGGTTCCGATGCGATGCAGGCTCTAAACTGAGACACATGGCTGGCTTTCACATCGAGCATTTCGGATGCAGGGCGGCACGCGCCGATGGCGAGGCCATAGCCGGGCATCTGCAGGCACTTGCCGAGCGCCAGCCTTTCGCAGCCGACATCGTAGTCGTTAACACGTGCAGCGTAACCGCCGAAGCCGACCGAGTGGCACGGGCCTTTATCCGCAGAGCGCACCGCCGGAATCCCGCGGCCAGAATCGTCGTCACCGGCTGCTACGCCCAGCGCGCGCCCCAGGAACTCGCGGGGCTGCCGGGTGTTGCCGCCGTCGTCGGCAACAGTCACAAGGCCCTTGTGCCTGAGATCGTCTTCAACCTGGCGCACGGTTCGGTCACAAACCCTCCGCCCGCATTTCTTTCCGTCGCCTCGCTCCTCTCCGCGGGCACTGCGCATAATGTTCCCGTCTGGGCCGACGATAAGTTCGCCCACTCCTTCCTTGAGGATTTGCAGCTCGCGCCAGGTGTACAGACCCGCCCCAACCTCAAGATTCAGGAAGGCTGCAGCAATCGATGCACCTTCTGTGTCATTCCCCTCACTCGAGGCCCATCCAGGAGTTTGCCCCGCGCGGTGGTCCTGCGCCACGTTGAGGAATTCGTCGCCTTCGGCGGCAAGGAACTCGTGCTGTCGGGAATTAACCTCGGCCGCTGGGGACGGGATCTTTCTTCTGGCCGCGGACGAGAATCTCTCGCAGGCTTGGTCCGGGACATCTTCACCCAAACCGCTCTGCCGCGGTTGCGGCTCAGTTCCATCGAGCCCATGGATTGGGACAGCGACCTGATCGAACTGCTCTGCGAATTTGGGCCTCAGCGTCTCGCGCGCCACGCCCACCTTCCGCTGCAATCGGGCTGCGACGCCGTGCTCCGTCGCATGCACCGCCGTTACCGACCCTGGCACTATGCAGAAAAGGTCTCCGCGCTCATTTCAGCAGCCGGCCCCGACCTAACCCTCGGCGCCGACGTTATGGTCGGTTTTCCCGGAGAATCCGATCGTGAATTCGACGAGACAATTGCCTTTTTACGAAAGCTGCCCTTTGGCTATCTGCACCAGTTTCCCTTCTCGCCCCGGCCCGGCACGCCCGGGTGGGCTCTGCACCAAACGTCACCGGTTCCGCCGGCCGCCGTCGAAGAACGGATGGCCGTGCTCCGCGCCGTCGCGGCTGAAAAGACGCTCGCTCACCGCGGCCGCTTTGTCGGCCGCAACCTCGCCGCCATCACCCTCCACACGCCTGAAGCAGTTGCCGCGCTCGGCCGCACCACCGCGCTTTCCGAGAACTTTCTGCCCATCAATCTCGACGGCCATTTCCCGGCCAATCAGCTACTCGATGTGAGCGTCACCGGCAGTCATTCAGATGGCTCGCTATCCGGCTTTCCCAGCCATTAACCTCTTTTTTCTGAGAGCCGAGCCAATGTTATACTCAGTTTGCGTCGCTGCTCTGCGGCCCAGTAGGGCGCCCTGCCCCAGCCCGTCCGGCACGCATTCGGAGGAGTACCATCGCATTCGATAAACGAGCGGCAAAGTCTTTCATTCGCATCAACGACCGGATTCGCGCGCGCGAAATCCGCGTCATCGACGAAAATGGCGAACAGCTTGGCATCCTTCAGCCCTTCGAGGCCCTCCGCATCGCTCGCGAACGCGGCCTTGACTTGGTTGAAGTTTCGCCCACTGCCGTCCCGCCTGTTTGCCGGATTCAGGATTATGGCCGTTTTCTCTACGAGAAGGAAAAGAGCGAGCGTGCCGCACGCAAGCGCCAGAAGGTTATCACCGTCAAGGAAGTCAAATTCTCGGTAACCGTCGACGAGCACGATTACCAGACAAAAAAGAATCAGGCAGTCCGCTTTCTTACCGAAGGCGACAAGGTGAAGGCGAGCCTGCGTTTCCGAGGCCGCCAGATGGCCCACCGCGATCTCGGCTACAAGATCATTAACCGCTTGATCCAGGACATCGGCGCTGCCGGCGTGGTCGAGTTCATGCCCCGCATGGAAGGCACCATCTTGCACGCCATCCTCGCACCCGGACGTAAAGACCCGCCCAAGTCCAAACCTGACTCCGCCGCGCCTGCGCAAGCTTAATTGCCGATATTGCAAGACCTTGATGCGGCGCGCCCCGGTCGGGTTGCCTCCGTTCAAAATTCTCTAATACGAGAGTTGTAGTTAATCGGAAGGTACTCCTATTCGAAAGTTACATTTCAATCAGGATAGAATCTTTGCAATTCTGTAAACGCAGACGGCCGATTCGCCGTCTACCCAATATTAGATGGCTGCTCTAGTTCGACTTCGGATCTCCGTTGGTTGTGCTCCGAACGAAATTGCCATCCCATCCTGGAGTCAACTGTGAGCCGCGTAAAACTGCTTCAGATCTTTCCGGTTGTCTTGATTCTCGTGGGTGCCGTCTTGGTATTCGAGCGCCCTGCTTACGCCTACGCCGACCCGGGTACCGGTCTATTAGCCGTTCAGGCCGCCGGGTCCGCGCTCGTTGCCACCGGCTGGTACTTACGACGGAAGATTTATTCCCTCTTCCGCTCCGGCGATGCTCCCATTTCCGAACCGGATAAGCAATCCGTCGCCATTGAGAGCGAGGACTCGCCAAATCCGTGATGGTTCCGAAGAGTAGTATTCTGGTCGAGTGTCAGCCCTCCCGCCCGTAAACACTGAATTGGAATTGACCTTTCGCGATCCTGCCGGCGAGCTCCGGCTAACAGATGGTTGCGCCTTGCGGAGGATTCGTCCCGCGGCTGAGAAAGAGACTAGGGAGTTTCTTGCGTCCTCGCTGCGAAAAACTCTCGAGCAAAGCGGCGACCTGATTTTCAGTCGCATTGCCGAGCCCGGCTCCCATCCCTGCATCTCTTCCGGCGAGTTCTGGCTGGAACATCCACGCATCGATCCCATCAGCTACCCATGGGAGTGGACCACCGCTCAGTGGCGTGCCGCCGCCGAACTCACGCTGCGCGTGGCCGGCCAGGCCATCGACGCCGGGTGGACTCTGAAAGATGCCACTCCTCTCAACATTCTCTTCTCCGGCCCTCGCCCTATCCTCGTGGACGTTCTATCCTTCGAGCGCCGCGATCCTCATTCCAGTGTCTGGCTGGCCTACGGGCAGTTTGTGCGTACATTCCTGCTGCCTCTCGTGGCGGCAAAGTATTTGAGCTGGCCTCTGCAGGCAACCCTGTTCGCGCGCGATGGCTATGAGCCGCGCCAAATTTATGATGCGCTACCGCGCTGGCGCCGACTCAACCCCAAACTGCTTGATGTCATAACTCTGGCCACCGTTTTTGAGCGGCCGGGGAAACCCCGCGTTACATCGAAAAAGACTCCTTCCACCACCGATCCCGATCTCGCCCGGCACGTCCTCCAAAAGCGTATCGCGCGACTCGGCAAGCAAATCCGTTACGCTGCCGGTGAGCGCGGCAGCAGCCAATGGAGCCGCTATGAACAAACTGCCGGTCACTATCGGCCCGAGGACGTCGAAGAAAAGCAACAATTCGTCATGAGCGTTTTCGCGCGATGTCGACCCGAACATGTTCTCGATATCGGCGCCAACACCGGCACTTACTCGTTGCTGGCCGCCGATGCCGGCGCGCGTGTCGTCGCCCTCGACAGCGACTCCGCCGCTCTCGAACAATTGTGGCGCGCTTCACTGGACCGCAATAAGCCCATCACAGCGCTGATTGCGGACATCGCACGACCGACGCCCGCGGCAGGATGGCGTAATCGCGAGCACCTTTCGCTTCTCGACCGCCTCACGGGCAAATTTGACCTGGTTCTCATGCTCGCGGTCGTGCATCATCTCATCCTGCGCCATCAGTTGCCGCTCACCCACATCGCCGGTCTCTGCGCGGCCCTCACACAGCGCTGGCTCCTGCTGGAGTGGGTGGCACCCTCTGACCCCATGTTTCAGGAGTGGCTCCGTGGCCGCGACGATCTCTACGGACATTTGACTGAGGACGACTTGACGCGCGCATTCGCACCGCACTTCGCCGTCGTCGACCGCGCCCAACTGGGCAACGGGCGGGTTCTCTTCCTCTTCAATCGGCTTCTCGGACAGAACGACACAGGTGTCCCTGCCGAGTTTCAGCACGCGGGTGGAAGCACGGCATGATCAAACGAATCGCCCAGGCCTGGGGCTTTGCCGCCATTCTCCTTCTGCCCGGCTACATCGACCTGACGTCATCTTTGGGCGATGAGCGCATGCATGTTCCCTGGCCGCTCACTCGCCTGGTTCTGGCGCAGCTTGTCGATCTTGCAATTGTGGGCCTCATTTTCGCGGCCTTGCTGGCGATCCTCCGTGGCTTGAAAAGCTGGCCGCGGATCCGGTGGTTCGCTCTTGCCCTGCTTCCGATTTACCTACTCGTTTGTAACCTCAGGATTTTTCCGCTTCGAGTTCCATATTTCCATGTCGCAATCGTCGCTGTCGCGTGGATCGCTACCCTTGCTTTTCTGATTTTCCGCGCCCCAGGGATTGCATCAAAGCTCTATGGCTTCGGTGGCGCCGTACTCACCGGATCCGTAGTGTTCGCATTCGTCATGAGCGCGCAGTTGGTCAGCGCAGCCTTCTGGCGTCCGGGCATCCAGACATTTACCGGCCCCGTTCCCGCCCGGCCAGCCGCGGCACCGCGCCTTGTCTGGATCATCTTCGACGAGTTGGCATATAAGCCTGTGTTCGAAGCTCGCGATCTCTCGCTCGATCTTCCCAACTTCGATCGGCTACGCTTGCAAAGCACGGTGTACAGCAACGTGAGGCCGGTTGGCTACCACACTAGACTAGTTGTTCCGAGTTTGCTCCTGGGCCGAGTCGTAACGAGTTCTACGATCACCGCGAAGAACCAGTTCCTCGTTCGCACCACTGACGATCCTCATTGGGAGCCTTTCGACGCACACGCTTCGCTATTTGGCATGGCCAGCCAGCGCGGTATATCGTCTTCGATTGTGGGTTGGTACCTGCCATACTGTCCGATCTTCGCGGGCACGGCCACCGAGTGCTATTGGAGCAACGATGACACGGAAGACGGCGCCCCTCCGTCAATCAATGCCCGTTTCACTGATGCCGCTTGGTTCCCCCTGCGCATCGTGGCCGAACAACTCGTCGCGCCTCGCGTGGCCGTTGCCGATGTCGCACACTGGGAATCTCTAAGCCATGTGGCGACCGTGAAGGATCTGAGGCAGCACGCCCTCGCCGCGCTCGCCAACAGCCAGGCAGACATCATCTACCTTCACATGCCCGTGCCCCATCCACCGGCCTTTTGGGATCGCCATTCGCATAGTTACGGCGTGGGCGGATCTTATCTGGACTCGCTGGATTATTCCGATCGGTTCCTCGGGGAAATACTCGATGTCCTCGAGTCGCAGCCGCGCTGGGCCAAAACGACTCTGATTATCCAGGGAGATCACTCCTGGCGCACCGGAATATGGCGCACAGCTCCCGGATGGAGTGAAGAAGACGAGCGTATTTCTCATGGAGGCGAGTGGGATCCGCGCCCCATGCTCGTCATTCATGCGGCGGGACAAACCAATGCAGCAATCGTGGCGTCTTCGACCAGCCTGATGTTTGTTCACGACTTTGTCGCGTCGCAAATTCAGACTCTCGCGCGCTGAGGTTTTTTGACTTCCGGCTGATTTTATTTCGGCAGCGCCATCGTCCCCGAAATGCTGATCGTCGACGCCGGCGTTCCCGCTTCCGGCTGTCCGCCCGAGACGTAAATCTCGTAGTCGCCTGGCGTCACTGCTCGATTTCCCTTCTCATCCACTTCACTCAGTTGTCGCGGAGAAAGCGTGAACTGGACCCGTCTTGCTTCGCCCGCCCGCAAATGGATTCTCTCGAATCCTTCAAGCTCCAGCGCGGGAGACACTGCCGTCTGCGGAGGCTTTAGATAAAGCTCTGCCACTTCGTCGCCGTCGCGCGCACCGATGTTGTGCACCACTGTCGTCACAATCACTGAGTCGCCGGCCGCGATTGCCTTGGCGTTTACCCCCGGCTTGCCGAAACTGAATCGCGAATAGCTTAAGCCGTATCCAAAGGGATAAAGTACTTCTCCGCGGAAATAGCGATAAGTCCTGTTCTTCATCGAGTAATCAGTGAATGCGGGAAGGTCGCTCGTAGACGCATAGAACGTGACTGGCAGCCGACCGGCTGGATTGTTTTTGCCTTTCAGCGTTTCCGCAATCGCGTCTCCGCCTTCCTCGCCCGGGTACCATGCGTCGAGCAACGCATCTGCGTGCACTTTGGCCCACTGAACCGCCAGCGCGCTTCCTGCAGTGAGCACCACAATCAACGGTTTGCCCGTCGCGCCCATCGCTTCCAGTAAGTGTTCCTGCGTCGCGGGCAACTCGATGCTGGTTCGGTCCCCGCCCTCGAATCCCGCCACGTGAACGTTCATCTCCTCGCCTTCCAGGTTCGGAGAGAGTCCCACGAAAGCGACAACCGCATCCGATTTCTTTGCGGCATCGATCGCCTGACCGAGCAAGCTATCCGCTGGTGGTGCCCAAACGAGCTCGACGTTGCGATCGTTGGGAAGATGTTGATACTCCACGCGAATCGCGTGCGGATTGGTGTCGGCGAAATTTAACCGCGCTTCGGCAGGGTTGCTTTGGCTGTCCATCACGAGCTTGTCGTCGATATACATCCGGACACGGTCCGGCGCCTTCGTCGGCGGCGCTTGTCCTCCGCCTGCCTCGCCGGTCATCACCGCCACCGCAACAGGCCGTGGCCCGCGCATGCTTAACACGTAATCTCCCACCGCGGGCGGTATTAGCTCGCCAGTCCACCGCACCGCAAATGTTTTGCTCGGGAATTCCGCAGCGGGCGCCACGCGATTCCAGTCGAAGTTGATCTTCGCGTCTACGCGAACCATCTTCGGAGTGCCGGTCAGATCCGAATTGTCAAAGTACTCGCCCTTTAGACCAGCCGTCTTGAGCGAAGCGTCCGTGCGCAAATACGCCGACGGAATCGGCGCCGGCGAACCGTCCGCAAGAATCGATCCGGGAGCGAAAATCACATTCTGGCCTCCGAATTCCTTCCGCAATCCGTTAAGCGGCGAGACCGGGTCGGGCGCGGTTCCGTTGTAGTTGCCTTCAATGGACTCCAGCAAATCGGCGGTCGGGCCCACAACCGCAATTCTCCGGATCGACGGCTTCAACGGAAGTATGTTGTTGCGGTTCTCGAGGAGCACGATCGACTTTCGCGCTGCCTCGAGCGCCAGTTCGCGATGCGCAGCCGAATTTACTTCGGAGTCAGGGATCGCATTGAACGGTACTGCTGCCGGTGGGTCGAACATTCCCAGCCTCATGCGTGCCGTGAAGAGCCTCACCACGGCCGTGTCGATGTCGGCATCCGTCAACAGGTGCTCTTGCACCGCCTTGGTCAACGCTGCGTAGGTCCGTCCGCAGTCCAAGTCCGTGCCCGCCTTCACCGCCTTTGCAGCCGCCTCTTCCGGGCTCCCCGCAAAGTGGTGACCGCGATCGATGTCTCCCACCGCATCGCAATCGGAGACTGTGTACCCGTTGAATCCCCAATCGTCGCGGAGATGCTGTTGCAGCAGCATCGTATTCGCGCAAGCTGGCGCGCCGTCGATCGCGTTGTAGGCGCACATGATTGAGTCGGCGTGTCCCTCAACGATCGAGGCACGAAATGCAGGCAGGTACGTGTCCTCTAAATCGTGCTCCGGCACTTCCACGTTAAAGCCATGACGTAATGGTTCCGGTCCGCTGTGCACGGCGTAATGCTTTGGTGTTGACACCAATTCGAGATACTTCGGATTGTCGCCCTGAAGCCCTTTGACGAACTCCACGCCCAGGCGCGCGGTCAAAAATGGATCCTCGCCAAAGGTTTCCATGCCTCGCCCCCAGCGCGGGTCGCGATCAATGTTGATATTCGGCGACCAGAACGTAAGTCCCGCGAACCGGCTGTGATCGTCGTTGCGAATCGCCTCGTTGTACTTGGCGCGCCCTTCGACGGCAATCGTCGTGGCAATCCGGTGCATCAATGCCGTATCCCACGTGGCTGCCAGGCCAATCGATTGCGGAAAATTCGTCGCAAATCCGTTGCGCGCCACGCCGTGAAGCGCCTCATTCCACCAGTTGTACGCGGGAATGTTCAGCCTCGGAATCGCCGAGGCAATGTCCTGCATCTGGCTCACCTTTTCTTCGAGCGTCATGCGACTCACCAGGTCCTTCGCGCGGTCTTCCGGCGTCAACGCCGGATTCAGGTACGGACACGGCTGCGCGCTGCATGGTTTCTCTTTCTCACTTGCTGTTTGTTGGGCCTTTAAGGCCGCAGTGGTTACGCTGAAGGCGAGAGAAGTCGCAAGAAGAATCAAATGGATTTTCATAGTGGTTTGCGTAAAGAAACATTGCGCTGGCGGAAGACTATCACGCCGGCCGGGGGCGTATTGAGCCAATTATGCTCTCGCTGATTAGTGGGCCTGGCCTCGTTCTACTTACTCTTCCACTTCCAGTCCCGGATCTCGGGTAGGTCCCTTCCCTCTTTCCGGATATATTGGCCGTGCTCAACCAATTTGTCTTTAAGTGTCTGTTTCAGGTAAGCGCCCTTCTCCCAGATACGTGGAATCCGATCGATGGTGTCCATCGCCAGGTGGAAACGATCGAGATCGTTCATTACCGTCATGTCGAACGGTGTTGTGATGGTTCCCTCCTCCTTATAACCGCGGACATGAATATTGTCATGGTTGGTCCGGCGGTAGGTAAGGCGATGGATCAGCCAAGGATAGGCGTGGAATGCGAAGATAACCGGCTTGTCCTTGGTGAACAGTGTGTCAAAGTCGGCGTCGCTCAGTCCGTGCGGGTGTTCTGTCTGCGGCTGCAGCTTCATCAGATCGACGACGTTGACCACCCGCAGCTTCAGCTCAGGCAAATGCTCGCGGAGAATACTCACCGCGGCCAGCGTCTCCAGCGTGGGCACGTCGCCGCAGCACGCCATCACTGCATCAGGCGCGCCACCCTGGTCGTTGCTTGCCCATTGCCAAATGCCGATCCCCTCCGTGCAGTGCTTGATGGCCGCGTCCATCGTGAGCCACTGCGGCGCCGGATGCTTTCCCGCCACCACCACGTTTACATAGTGCCGGCTGCGCAGGCAGTGATCCATCACTGAAAGAAGGCAATTAGCGTCAGGCGGAAGATACACGCGCACGACTTCGGCCTTTTTATTCACCACATGGTCGATAAATCCCGGATCCTGATGCGTAAAGCCATTGTGATCCTGCCTCCATACGTGTGACGCCAGCAGGTAGTTAAGCGACGAGATCTTGCGTCTCCAGGGCAGCCCGTTTGTGACCTTCAACCACTTGGCGTGCTGGTTGAACATCGAGTCGACAATGTGAATGAACGCCTCATAGCAGTTGAACAACCCGTGGCGTCCCGTGAGCAGGTAGCCCTCGAGCCAGCCTTCGCACTGATGTTCGCTAAGCATCTCGATCACGCGTCCCTCGGGTGCGAGAAACTCGTCGTTGGCAATTGTCGCCGCGTCCCATTGGCGCTCGGTTGCTTCAAAGACTGCCGTGAGGCCATTGGAAATCGTTTCGTCTGGCCCAAAGATTCTGAAGTTCCTCTGCTCCGCGTTGAGCTTAATCACATCGCGCAGAAACGGACCCAGCACGCGCGTGTCGCCGATGCCCGGCGCTCCCGGAGCGGGCACAGCCGCCGCGTACTCGCGAAAGTCGGGCATCCTCAAATCACGCAGAAGAATGCCGCCGTTGGCATGCGGATTCGCGCCCATACGCCGATTCCCGACAGGCGCAAGCTCGCCCAGTTCGGGCCGCAGGCGGCCTTTCTCGTCGAAGAGTTCTTCTGCCCGGTAGCTTTTCAGCCATTCCTCCAACTGTTTGAGGTGCTTTGGATTTGTGCGGGGATCGGAAAGCGGTACCTGATGCGAGCGGAATGTGCCTTCCACCTGCAGTCCGTCGATCACCTTCGGCCCTGTCCAACCCTTGGGAGAATTGAGAACGATCATCGGCCACCGCGGACGCGCCGTATTCCCGTGGGTGCGGGCTTCGAGCTGAATCTCTTTGATCTCCTCAACCGCACGGTCGAGTGTCGCTGCCATGGCTTCATGCATCAAATCCGGTTCGTGCCCTTCCACAAAATATGGCTTCCAACCGTAACCCTGGAGCAGTTGCTCCAGCTCCTCGTGGGTAATGCGCGCCAGGACGGTTGGATTGGCGATCTTGTATCCGTTCAAATGCAGAATGGGAAGCACGGCTCCGTCGGTCGCTGCATCGATGAATTTGTTTGAATGCCACGCTGTTGCGAGCGGTCCCGTCTCAGCTTCACCGTCGCCGACCACGCAGGCCACAATCAACTCGGGATTATCCATGACGGCTCCGAACGAGTGACTGAGCGAATAGCCCAACTCGCCACCCTCGTGGATCGAGCCGGGGGTTTCCGGCGAAGCGTGACTCGGAATGCCGCCTGGAAATGAAAACTGGATGAATAACTTTCTTAGTCCGTCTTCATCTTGAGTGATATTGGTATAGATCTCGCTATAAGTTCCCTCTAAGTAGGTATGGCTGACTACGGCCGGCCCGCCATGTCCAGGACCGGAAACATAAATCATGTCGAGATCGTACTTTTTGATCACCCGGTTCAAGTGCGTATAAATGAAGTTCTGGCCTGGGGTCGTTCCCCAATGACCTAGAAGCATGTGTTTTATATCCCCGACCTCAAGCGGGCGCTTAAGCAGCGGATTGTCGTAGAGATAAATCTGTCCGACGGAGAGATAATTCGCAGCCCTCCAGTAGGAATCTAATTTCCGCAACAAGTCTGGCGACAACGTTTTTTCCATCATTCATCTCCTCTTGCTTACGTTCTGATTGTCGCCGTCACAGCGGCAGCAAGTTCACAGGCGGCGCGAATACGGCGGGCATCCGCACCTTGACTATAGTCCAGTTCTGTTAACGCGAGTGTTATGTCTTGCTCAGTAATCTGTGCCGAAGCCAGAACCCGCCCTTCCTCCGGGCCTGATAGCATTTCTTCTGTTGCCATCAATGGGCCTGCCTCGTGGGTCTGCCGAACGACTCTGCCTCGCACGTAAATTTGCGGCTTTTGTCTGATCAAAATCGGATTCGCTATGCGGAGAATCGAAATGAGCTACCTGAAGAAATTCAAAGTCGAGCCGGGAAGCAAAGTCAGGCTCAAGAAAAGCGATCCCTCATTCACCGGCGGTCACAAAAACCCCAAGTCCGCGGCCGCTGAAATCGCGCATTATCAGCAGAAGCTTCGCGAGTTGCAGGACCTGCTCTATGCCGAGCGCCGGCATTCGCTCCTCATCTGTTTGCAGGCCGTCGACACTGGCGGCAAAGACGGCGTCATCAATCACGTTCTGGGCGCAATGAATCCGCAAGGCTGCCGCGTTGCAGCTTTCAAGCAGCCCTCCGCGGAAGAGGCGGCACACGACTTTCTGTGGCGCGCGCATATTCCCGCACCCGCCCGCGGCGAAGTCGTCATCTTTAATCGCTCGCACTATGAGGATGTTCTCGTCGTTCGCGTTCACGATCTCGTTCCCAAAGATGTTTGGTCTCGTCGTTACGATCAGATCAACAGCTTCGAGAAGGAACTCGCTGAGCACGACACCCACATCCTCAAATTCTTTCTGCACATCTCGAAAGAAGAACAACTAAAGCGTTTCAAGGACCGCCTCGACGACCCAACCAAGCACTGGAAGATCAGCGAGGCCGACTACAAGGAGCGAGCCTTCTGGAAGGACTACGCGGCCGCCTACGAAGAAGCGCTCTCCCGCTGCAGTACCAAGGATGCGCCTTGGTTCATTATTCCATCCAATCACAAGTGGTTCCGCAACCTTGCCATCGCGCGCATCGTCGTCGAGCACCTGGAATCGCTGCGCATGAAATATCCCAAGGCTACAGTCAACATTGAAAAGATTCGCCGCGAATACCACGCCGCCGAGCGTTCCTAGCGCCGCACGCGAGTCAGGAATCTTCCAAGGATTATTCTCATGAAAAAGTCCATACTGTGCTCCCTGCTGTTTGGCATCGCTTCCATTGCTTCAGCCTCATCTGTTTTCACCACGCGGCTTGACGATCCCAAAGCGGTGTATCTCACGGCACAGGAATTCAGCGCGCACGGCGATGGGGTGAGCGACGACACCGCGGCGATTCAGGCGGCCATCGACAAAGCGGAAGGCGGCGTTCGGGAGGGAATCGTCTTCGTTCCGTTAGGACGCTACCGCGTCACGCGCACCGTCTATCTTTGGCCGGGCGTGCGCCTTATCGGCTACGGCGCCGCGCGCCCCGTCTTCGTGTTGGCTGACAATACGCCTGGATTTCAAACAGGCGTAGGTGTCATGGTGGTTTTTACGGGTGCGAGTCCGGCTGCCATACTCCGTACGGGTCAACGCGTCCCGTTCCCGCCCCCGGGCAGCGTGCCGCCGAATGACAATATAGCCGACGCCGACGAAAACACATTCTATTCAGCGATGAGCAACATCGATTTCGAGATCGGCGCCGGCAATCCGGCTGCGATCGCCATCCGCTTTCACGTCGCCCAGCACGCCTATCTCAGCCACATGGATTTTCACATCGGTTCCGGTCTTGCCGCATTAACTGAGGTCGGCAATGAGGCCGAGGACTTGCATTTCTACGGCGGCCGCTACGGCATTCTCACTGACAAAACCTCGCCCGCCTGGCAGTTCACGCTCATTGACTCGGTCTTCGATGGCCAGCGAGATGCCGCGGTGCGCGAGCACGAGGTCGGCCTTACCCTCATCCGCGACACATTCCGCAATGTTCCCGTCGCCATCGATATCGATCCGCACTACTCCGACGAATTGTGGGCCAAGGATTGCCGCTTCGATCAGGTCTCAACAGCCGCCGTCATCATCAGCAATGAAAAGAGCCCTCTCACCGAAATCGGCTTCGAGAATGCAGTGCTCCAGGATGTGCCGACCTTCGCACTCTTTCGCGAGAGTGGCAAAACGGTCGCCGGCAAGGGCGCAATCTACCAGGTTGCTAACTTCAACTACGGTCTCATCGTTCAAGGCGAGGGAATGACCGGCACAATTGGCCAGCATTACGATGCCGCCGTTCTAAGCGCGTTGCCCGCTCCGTTACCGCCCGCAATCCCCCCGCTGCCGCCATCTTCCGATTGGATCAATGTCCGCACGCTCGGCGTGGTGGGAGACGGAACAGCCGACGACACCGCCGCGATCCAGAAAGCCATCGACACTCATCGCGTGCTCTATTTTCCGAGCGGCCATTACCGCGTCAACAACACGCTCTCTTTGAAGCCCGACACGATTGTGATCGGACTGCATCCCACGCTCACCCAGTTTGACCTCGAGGATTCAACGCCAGGTTTCCAGGGTGTTGGCTCGCCCAGACCAGTGATATTCACGCCTACGGGGGGCGCCAACATCATCAGCGGCTTCGGAGTCTATACCGGAGGCATCAATCCGCGCGCCGTTGGAGTGCTGTGGCAGGCCGGCGTCAATTCGCTCATTGATGACATCCGCTTTCTCGGCGGCCACGGCACCGGCTTTAATCCCTATAACAATAACCACACCGCCGATTCCGTTCTCAGCAAACGTTGGGACGGTCAGTATCCCAGCCTCTGGGTGACCCACGGTGGCGGCGGCACCTTCGCTGACATTTGGACTCCTGACACCTTCGCACCAGCCGGGTTTTATGTCTCGGACACGAAGACGCCGGGCCATGTCTACGAGTTCTCCAACGAGCACCACGTGCGCAATGAAATCATCTTCGACCACGTCGAGAATTGGGATATCAACGCGCCGCAAACCGAAGAGGAGGCCGGCGAAAGTCCTGACTCGCTTTCGCTCGAATTCAGATGGTCGCGCAACATTACCATCGCCAACTATCACGGTTATCGCGTCACGCGTTCGCGCGCTCCGTTCCCCTCCGCCGTTCGACTTTACCACTCGGGAAACATTCACTTCCGCAACGTGCATATCAACGCCGAGAGCGGCTATCCGATTTGCGACGACAACGGCTGCGGCACATTTCTCCGCGTCAGCAAGTTTCCTTACGAGAATGCGATTCAGGACGTCACTCACAATCTCGAAGTCCGCGAGCGAGAATTCGCCGTGCTCGACGTTCCGGAGAACCCGCCCATCCCCGCTCCCACCGATGCAGCTGCCGTCCTCGCCCCCGGCGCCAAGGTCGAGAAACTGCATGACGGCTTCTTTTCCATCTCCGGCGCTGCGGTCGATGCTTCCGGTAAGCTCTATTTCGTCGATCACCACGAGCAGCGCATCTACGGCTGGTCGGCTGCTGAGGGACTGACAATTGAGCGGGACAATCCTCTCGATCCTGTCAATCTCGTTTTCGACAAGGCAGGTGATCTGCTCGTTGTCTCCTCAGCCGGCCCTGAAGGAACTGTCTACTCGTTCCGTCCCGGGTCGCCGGAGGATCAGATCGCAATCCTCGCGCCGCAACCCGCCACCCCTCATCCCGGAGCATCAGTGATTCTGCCGGCCAATGTATGGAGCAACGGCGAATTCCGAAACCAGCTCGACTTCAACACGCTCACTTACAAAACACTATCCGAGATGTTTGCCGACGATGTGTCGACCCCAAAGGCAAAGGAATACGTCTCGCCCGACGGTAGCGTCTTCCTGCCTGCCGGGCGCGTCTTTCAACAGGGGCCATCCGACTCCACCGGCTGGCGGTTCTCTGACAATCTTGACGCTTACGGATTCATCAGCGCTCATGCCGGCCAAAGCGTTTACGTCAGCAGCGCATCGGAAGAATGCACTTATAGAGCGCGCGTAGCAGCCGATGGCACACTGACCGATCTCCAGCCGTTCGCGGAGCGCGGCGGTGAGAGTGTCGCGGTCGATAGCAAAGGCAATGTGTATGTTGCCAATGGGCAGATTTTCGTCTATAACCCCGCGCGCAAATTGATCGGCCAGATCGAAGTTCCCGAGCGTCCGATTGATATGGTCTTTGGCGGCGTTGACCAACGAACGCTGTTCATTCTCGCCCACCACGCGCTCTTCGCGGTTAAAGTAAAAGAATAAGAGTGATTCAGCGAAGAAGACTCCCCGCCGTCTGCGCCACACCACGGATGCGATACCGCAATCAGGAGAGCAAATGCCCCTGCACAACACTTGCAAGCTGAAGGCCAAGCCGTCCAGCCCAATCGAGTCGGAAGCCTTGCATAGTAACGGTCAGACGTATGTATTCCCTGAAGTCTCACGCGATTCGCAAGCGGTCTACCGGACTATCCACGATCAGCTCGTCCTCGACGGAAACTCGCAGCACAATCTGGCCACTTTCTGCACCACTTGGATTGAGCCCGAAGTCGAGCGCATCATGGACGAGTCTGCCGACAAAAACATGATCGACAAGGATGAATACCCGCAGACCGCGGCCATTGAAGAGCGCTGCATCCACATGCTTGCCGATCTTTGGAACTCCCCCGAAGCGGCGAGCACCATGGGCTGCTCCACGACCGGCTCCAGCGAAGCGGCGATGCTTGGCGGGCTGGCTCTGAAATGGAACTGGCGCAAGCGCAGGCGCGCCGAGGGTAAATCCATCGATTCTCCGAACCTCGTTATGGGCCCGGTTCAGGTCTGCTGGCACAAGTTCTGCCGCTACTTTGACGTCGAGATTCGCGAAGTTCCCATGGAGGGCGACCGCCTGTTGCTCACGCCAGAGGAAGTGCTGAAGCGTTGCGATGAAAACACAATCGGTGTTGTTGTCACGCTGGGAGTAACCTTCACTTTGCAATTCGAGCCGGTGCGTGAGATCAGCATGGCGCTCGACAAGCTTCAGGCCGAGACGGGCCTCGACATCCCCATCCACGTCGACGGCGCAAGTGGCGCTTTCCTCGCGCCCTTCCTCCAACCGGAGCTTATCTGGGATTTTCGTCTGCCGCGTGTCAGATCCATCAATGCCTCCGGCCACAAATTCGGCCTGGCGCCGCTTGGCGTCGGCTGGGCGCTATGGCGCGAGAAGCACGATCTGCCTGAAGAATTGATCTTCGACGTCAACTATCTTGGCGGCAACATGCCCACCTTTGCGCTCAACTTCTCGCGGCCCGGCGGTGAAATCATCTGCCAGTACTACAATTTCCTTCGCCTTGGCAAGGAAGGCTATCGCGAGATTCAGTCGGAGTGCTCCGCCATGGGAAGAGAACTTGCGGTCAAGATCGCTGCACTCGGTCCATTTGAAATTGTTTATGACGGAGTCGACGGCATCCCCGGCCTTTGCTGGAAGCTGAAGGACCCCGCCTCCTCTCCCTTCACGCTCTATGATGTGGCCGATCGGTTGCGCGATCGCGGCTGGCTGGTTCCTGCCTACTCCATGCCCCCAAACCGCGAAGACCTGGTCATCCAGCGCATCCTCATCCGTCACGGCTTTACGCGCAAAATGGCCGAGGAGCTTCTGCATGAACTTAACCGCACCCTCGCCCATCTGCAGCACCCGGCGCACCGGCCAGATCGACCTGGGACTGGAGCCGGCTCCCATAACCATTCCGGCAGATAAGCGCACGGGCAGCGCTGTCTTTCACGCCTGCCGAGCCATCGCAAGTTCCACGATCTCGCCGATCATTTGGGTGTAAGAGAGGCCTGATTTCCTCGCGGCCATGGCAAACTCCTGTCCGCTTGAGAGCCAAGGATTCGGATTCGCTTCGATGACATACACATCGCCCTTGCTCGACAAGCGCATGTCAATACGGCCGTAATCGCGAAGCTTGACAGCGCGATAGGCCTTGATCGCGGTCTCCGTCAACCGGGCTTCAGTTTCTTCATCCAGGTGTTCTGCGATCGCCGATTTCGTCAGCTTGTAGGCTTCCGTTTCTCTCTCGAATTTCACATCCTGGCTGGCGATCCTTGGCACGCCCTTGGGAAGCTTCGAAAGGTCAAGCTCCACCAGCGGCAGCGCATGTGCGCTCTCATAACTGCCAAGGATGGCTGCGTAGATCTCGCGTCCTTCAATGTACTCCTCGATCAGCGCGGGAGAATCGAACTCCGTCTGAATATAGGAAACCCGCTCCATGAGCTCTTTTACGCTGTTCACTACTGCATCAGCCCCAATGCCGATGGATCCATCTTCCGAAGTCGGTTTCACGATGAGCGGGAAGGCTATGTCGTGTGCGTGGTCGATGGCACCACGATACGATGTCGCAAAATACGGCGACTGAATTCCGTAAAAAGCGAACATCTTCTTGGCGATCGATTTATCCTGCGCAAGAATGTGCGCGTGCGGCCCGGCGCCGGTGTAAGGGATCTCCAGCATATCCAGGAACGCAGTGACGTGCATCTCCTTGGTGTCGTCGCCGGCGTAGGATTCGGTGAGGTTGAAGATGAGGTCGGCGCCGCATTTGGCCAATCCGAGCAGTGATTGCAGCCGCCCATCCAAAACGTAATACGACGGCTCATGACCCAGTTTTTCCAGGGCCTCGAAGATCTCTTCGCGGTCGTGCTTGACGGGTCTCTTCTTGCGCGTCTTTTGCCCCTTGCGCTTGCGCGGCACGGGAGCTTCTTCCTGTACTTCGGCGGGTTCTTCTTCCCACAGATCGTACAGCACGGTGACTTTCAATTTCGTTCCAGTCATGCGACCTCCAATCGGAGCGACGGCCTCCCGGCGCACCTCATGGGTGAGTGAATTTTCCGCGCACCAGGTAATTCATGGCCAGAGCCGTTGTGTACGCGGTGAACTCCGTCAAATGCTCTGGCTCCCTGCGAGCGTCGACGCGCAGCCCCAGGTCTTCAACACGCTTGCAGATGGCTTCCACCAGCCGCTTCACGATCGGACGCTGCACGCCGGTCCAATACGCGACCTTGTCGATAATTGCTTTGCGATGTTGGCGCAGTACCTCATGGGCAAGTCGCACGCCCTTGGTTCGTCGGCGAGAAGTATTGAAGATGTCCGCCAGGTCGGCATCGAGCGCCAGTTCCTCGACCGGGACTTCCTCCGGCACACTGAGCCGATAGAATTCCCCGACTGTCGATTCCATCTCGTCGACGGTGATGTCGGTGCGGCCACGGCGCCGGAGGGGTTCCGCATCGCCGACCTTTCGCGCAACACGATCGACATATCGGAGTTTCGCCAGTGCGCCCCAGCCCTTATAGCGCTTCCGCCATTGCGATCGAGGCGTTAGCCAAACCGCAAAGGTCTCCGCAAAATCCTCATCGGGATGCTTCTGCGCATACCACCCCGCCATGTGACGAACAAATTTCCGCGAGAACGGTATGGGGCGGTAATTATCCCGATATGCGCGCCGGAACGGGCCGAAGAGATCGCGCCACTCTGCCGACTTGTAAAGTTGGTACGCGTAGTTGAACGCGTGCCCCGCTTCATGGCGCATGTACATCATGATCTCGCGAGCGTCTTCGAGATCATTCATCTCGCGCTCAAGTTGAGCCAGATCAGGATTCGCCAGGTAGAACGGCATGCCGATGACGGGCTCGCCCGATGGACACCCCCATTCGTCGGTGAGATAGCAGGCTGGCCGGAACTTGTGAATGCCCTTGGCCTCCAGTTCGCGATAAAGCTGCTGAACGAATCGTTCCAGCGGAGATCCCTCAAGTTTAAGCCCAAGCTCGCGAATAGGCCTGGCGAGTATCTCCTGGAATTCCGCTCGTGTTTGCTCGAAATTGCGCACAGGGCTATTCAGAGTTCTATACCAATGAACCGGATTTGGCACACCAGGGCGTATCGCTTTTGCACATAGTATTGTGAGCACACTTCGGGAGCGCCCAGAGCTCCGTCACTCGGCTAAGGTGACAAAACCTGAAATGAAAGTGTTTGGAATGCCGAAAGGCGGGATGCGGATACCGCGGCAGACGGGGTCATTGCCGAGGATCGTGATCGGAATTCGGTGAAGTCACGGATTGGAGGTGGAACTTGAGTCGACCAAACCTGGCACACCAGGAACAGTTGCGACGACTTGAAGTCCCATCTCCGAACAATCTGTGATCCCCGTTTTCCATCTCTTCTTGCTAGGTCCTTTCCAGATCCGGTTCTGTGGTAAGCCGGCCTTGGCGGAGAGCCCTGCGCTTGATGAGAAGAAAAAACACCGGAACAAGAATCAGGACGTGGATCGTGGATGTAATCATTCCGCCGACGATGGGAGCGGCAATGGGCTTCATCACATCTGAGCCAATGCCTGTTTCCCATAGGATCGGCGCGAGGCTTAGGATGACGGCTGTCACGGTCATCAGCTTGGGCCGCAGCCGCTGGACCGCGCCATCGATGACAGCCTGCAACAGCCCAGCTTCCGTCATGGGCGCATCCTGCGAGAGTTGTTGCTTGAAAGCTTCATCCAGATACACCACCATCACTACGCCGGTCTCCACCGCAATACCGAAGAGCGCAATATAGCCGACCCAAACGGCAACGCTGAAGTTGTAGCCGAGCGCCCATTGCAGCAGCAGGCCTCCTGACATGGCGTAGAAAGTGGGGAAGATAAGCACGGCTGCCTCGGCGGCAGATTTGAAGACGAGATAAAGCAGCAGGAAGATCACGAAAAAGACGATCGGCAGGATGATCTTGAGCCGCTGTTTGGCACGCATTTCGAATTCATATTCTCCAGCCCAACGCCAGGTATATCCCGCAGGCAGCGCCAGCTTCTGGTTGATCAGCTTCTCCGCATCACTCACAAAGCCACCATAATTGTGCGTATTCAGATTGAGATAGACATAGCCGGTCAATGCTCCGTCCTCATCGCGGATCATCGCCGGGCCGCGCGAGTAGTACACACGAGCCACTTCGCTGATGGGAATTTGGCCGCCGGATGGAGTCGCGATCAGTGCCTGCGATAAGGCTTCAGGATGGTCGCGGAAGCTGCGCTGATAGCGCACGGCGATGGGAAAGCGTTCACGCCCTTCCACATTTTGTGCAATGTCCGCTCCCCCGATCTCCGATGTGATGACCTGCTGGATATCAGCCACCGTAAGGCCATAGCGTGCCGCCTCAGGCCGGTTAACCTCCACGTTCAGATAGAATCCCTGAGCAACGCGCTCCGCAAAAACCGAGTTGGTCTCTGGCATGCCCGCGAGGATCTGCTGCATGCGCGCTCCAATATCCTCAATGTGCGCCAGATCGGGGCCCTGGATCTTAATCCCAACCGCGGTCTTAATCCCTGTCAGTTCCATGTCGAGCCGGTTCTCGACCGGCATGGTCCAAGTGTTCGTAAGGCCTGGAAACTGGAGCTTCTCGTCCATATCGTGGATCAGCTTTTCGTAGGTCATGCCTGGGCGCCACTGTTCGCGTGGCTTGAGCATGATGGTGGTGTCGTACATATCGAGAGGCGCATTGTCGGTGGCGCTATCGGAGCGGCCGACGGTTCCAAACACCGTCGCGACCTCAGGAAACGAGCGGATGATACGGTCCTGCTCCTGCATGAGCGTTACCGCTTGGGTGATCGAGATGCCGGGTAGCGCGCTCGGCATGTAGAGGGCAGAGCCCTCATACAGCGCGGGCATGAATTGGCTCCCGAGCCGAAAGTAAAGAGGAATGGTTGCGGCCAGGAATGCCAGGTTCAGCGCGATGACCAGCTTCCAATGCTTCAGGCTCCATCGCAACACGGGAAGATAAATGGCCTGAGTAATGCGGGCGGCTGGGTTCTTTGACTCCCTGCGCAGCTTGCCGCGCAGGCAGAGCGGCATGAGCGCAGGGACAAGCGTAATGGAGAGCAGCGAAGAAAAGATGAGTGACAGTGTCTTGGTCCAGGCCAGCGGGCGAAACATCCGGCCTTCCTGTGCCTCCAGCAGAAACACCGGCAGAAACGAAACGACAATAATGATGAGCGAGTAGAAAAGTGCTGGCCCCACCTGCTGCGCCGAGCGCACCAGAATCAGCCGTCGCTCTTTTTCATCTGGAACATCGTCGCGTTCAGCCAGATGGCGGTATCCATTCTCCACCATCACAATCGCAGCGTCGATCAGCACACCGACGGCTAGAGCCAGCCCCCCAAGCGACATGATGTTGGAGCTGACGTGCAGATAATACATCGGAATAAACGCGGCCAACACGGCAATGGGGAGCGTGAGAATGGGGACGAGCGCGGAGCGAAAGTGAAACAGGAAAACAATGCTGACGAAACTTACGATGATCGCCTCGGCAATGAGGTCCCGCTTGAGCGTGTGAATTGACTGGTTGATCAGCCAGGAGCGATCGTATCCGGTTACGATTTCCACGCCGGATGGGAGCGATGGCGCGATCTCCTTGAATTTTGCTTTTATGCCATCGATTACATTCAGAGCATTTGATCCGTAGCGCATCACAACGATGCCGCCTACAGCTTCGCCTTCTCCCTGCCAGTCGGCCGCGCCGCGACGCTCGTCGGGTCCGAATGAAACTGTCCCCAGATCCCGCACCAGCACGGGTGTCCCGTTTTTGGTCGCAACCGGCACGTTTTCAAGATCGGAGAGCGAGCGAAGATAGCCGGTGCCGCGGATCATATACTCGGCGCCGCTCATCTCCATCACGTCACCGCCCACTTCATTTGTGCTCTGCCTTACTTTGTCGATCACCGTGACAGCAGAGATGCCGTAGGAGAAGAGCTTGCTGGGATCGAGGTTTACCTGGTACTGGCGCACAAAACCACCGATGCTGGCGACCTCCGCCACGCCGGGCACGGTTTCAAGCTGATAGCGCAGATACCAGTCCTGCAACGCGCGCAAATCTGCCAGGCTCTTCGTGTGGCTGCGATCGATGACAGCATACTCATAGACCCAGCCCGCCCCCGTTGCATCGGGGCCGATAGCCGGATGCACGTCCGGGGGCAGCCGACCTGCAATTTGTTGGAGGTACTCCGTCACGCGCGATCGTGCCCAGTAGAGGTCGGTGTTGTCCTGAAAAACGACGAAGACATACGAGTCGCCGAACATGGTTTGAGCGCGCACGTTCTTCACATGCGGAGCCGCCAGCAGGGCGGTCACAATCGGGTAGGTCACCTGGTCTTCAATCACATTCGGAGGCTCGCCGGCCCACTGCGTGTGAATGATCACTTGCACATCGCTGATGTCGGGCAGTGCGTCGAGCGGCACGCGTTGCATGCACCAGATGCCCGCAACAACCAGAACAATGGCCCCCGCAAATACCAGGAAGGGATTGCGTGCGCACCACGCGATGATCCGTGAAATCATCACATCCCTCCCAAGGCGCTGACGCTCAGTTGCTTTGTGCCCACTGTCTGGCCGCCGCGCTGCACAGTCACCGTCACCTGCCAGGTGCCGCCCGTCGCCAGTTGAATTGAGCCTTCATAAATCCCGTCGCCCTTATCCGAGAGTGTGGCTGCGTCGCGCTCCGCCGCCATTCCCATCGCTGGCATTGCCGGCATGAAGAATGTCGCAGTCACCTGTGCGCCCGGCACCGGTTTTCCGTCAGAGCCAGTAAGTTTTACGCGCACCATGTTCGACCCTTTACGCGGCGGAGAAGGATCGGTGCTTAAGTCGACTTGTACTTGCGTGGCGGGCGCTGAGCCGGCGGCCGGCTGCGGCGTTGCAGGCGCAAATGCGCCCATCGCGGCCTGCAGTTGAGCTTCCGAGTCCACAAGAAAGTTGGCCGAGCTAACGACTTTCTCGCCAGCCTTCAGCCCGCTGATGACCACGACTGAATCGTCAATTTGCGACCCAACTACGACGGTGCGCGGCTCCAGGCTGCCATTTCCGTGGTCGACAAAAGCAACCGCTCGCGTGCCCGTTTGGAGAACCGCTGAGGCGGGTATCACCATCTGCCGGCCCAACCGGACTGAGATCACGACATTCACGTACATCCCCGGCTTCAAGATCACGCCGGGATTGCTGAAGACAAGGCGCACGCGCACGGTGCGCGTAGTCATGTCCACCTGCGGAAGAATCTGATCGATCCGGCCGTTGAAATGGCGCCCCGGATATGCATCCACTGTAACTTGCGCCTGATCGCCCGGCCGCAGCTTGCCCACGTCGTTCTGGAACACATTCGCATACACCCACACCGTGGAGAGATCGGCAATCGTGTATAGCTTTGTATCAGGCTGCACATACTCGTTCGGCAGGGCATTGCGCTCAATGATGTAGCCCGAGGCGGGCGATTCGACGGCGATGTTGCGCTGCACCTTGCCCGTCTGTTCCAGATCTGCGATGACCTGCGCAGAAACACCGAATTGCTGCAAACGCTCTTCCGCAGCTTTCAGCATCCAACCGTCCTCCTGGGTTCCCATACCGTGCGCGTCCTGCGAGAATGCGCTCTTGTTCTGGCGAGCCAGCAAATACTCCTGCTCGCTACTGACAATGTCCGGGCTGTACATGGTGAAAAGCCGCTGTCCCTTGCGTACGTACTGGTAGGTAGCATTCGCCTGGACATCCTGAATCCAGCCGGGAAAACGGGACTGCACATACGAAAGCCGCTCTTCATCGATGTCGACATTTCCGGGAACATTGAGGTCGTCGCTCACATCCTTCATCTCCACCGTCGCCGACGTAACGCCGATTTCCTGCATTCTCTGCGGTGATAACTGCAACGGTGCAAGCCCGGGATCGGCATTGGGCCCAGCACCGACGGGAGAAGTTGGCTGCGTAGTCACGGCGGGTCCGCGTGCCACCACCGGATCCTGCGAAGCCCCCTGCGTGGCGGCGCGATACCGAGGCAGCAGTACATACCCAAGAGCGGCTGCGAGCAATGCGCAAGCGCCAATTGTTGCTGCCAGTGCAAATTGATAAGTGCGTGTTTTCATGGCTTCACCTCCGTTGCCGGCAAATCGGACGGGTTAATGGGTGTGCCTGTGGCGAGTTCGAGATCCGCCAGGCGCGCGTCAAAATCGCCAACCGCCTGAAGCCAGGCAAGGTCGATGTTGACCACCGTCATCTGGCTGTCGAGCAGATCGAGCAGGTCCGTTTTGTCGTTCTCATATGCGATCACGCTCGACTGGAGCGTCGCTTCCGCCTGGGGACGGAGTTGGTCGTGATAGAGGTGCGCCATCTTCTGCGCGGCCTCAGCCTCCTCAAGCGCTTCCTTCACTTGGCCCGACGCTGCATTGCGAAGCGCGGCCAACTCAGCGTCCTGCTCTGTCGTCTGCGCCGTGGCCTCCGCTATCTCCGCATCGTGCTTCCGGTGATTCAGCCAGGGCAGGTTCATCGAACCCTCCAGCATGTATGCGTTGCGCATGTCTTGCCCGGACGGCATGAGCATGTAACCTGCTGACACCGTGAAGTCCGGCACGTAAGCCTTCTTCGCCAGCGCCTGCTCTTTATGGCTGCGTTCGGCGGCCAGCTGGGCCGCGAGCAGATCGGGCCGTGTTCGCATCGCCAAGTCTTCAAGACTTTCAGTTCCCGGCAGCGAGCCAAGCACAGCATGCTCACCAGTCACGCGGAGGGGCGATTCGGGATTGCGGCCCAACAGCGTGTTCAGGCGGCCCCGCGCCAGTTCGGCGTCCTGGTCGAAACGGATCATGTGCTCGGCCAACTGCGTGAGCGCGACCTGCGCCTTCAGCATGTCCTGTTGCGGAACTTTCCCGTTGGTGTACTTGATCCGCGCCTCTTCAATCGCCTGGCGCGCAATGGCCTCATGCTGTTCGTGAATCTGCATCTCGTCGTTGGCGAGCAGCAGTTCGTCGAAAGCCTTGTGCACACGCACCCGAACGTCGAGGCGTACTTGCTCAAGATCTGCCTTCGCCTCATCCGCACTCGACTCGGCGATATTTGTCCGTAACGCCAGCTTTCCCCGGCCGGGAAACGTCTGGCTGATGCTGAACATGTTTTGCGCGTCGTTATAATTCCACGGCTTTTGCAGTGGAACTCCCCATCCGCGATACATCGCCATGGGATCGTCAGGTGTGCCCGCGCTGGAAACATGAGCTTGGGCAACAGCGATGCGTCTGGCCGCTACTTCAATCTCGGGATTCGCGGCAAGAGCAATCGTTTCGGCTTCGTCGAGTGTCAGGGCGGACCCGGAAGTCTCAACCTCGTGGTGTGCCTGCAGCAGGACCGCAAGATTCGCAAGGCCATCGCTCCCCGCGGGCGTTTGCGCGCGGGAGATGTCCACGGACGCGACCACGGTCAGAACAAGAAGTGCAGTGAGTAAAGACTTCATGACTCCCTCCAGAGGAGATTGCGTGCTTGAACTTTGCAGTGCGCTCGCAACGCGCGTAGGTGCGCAAAAACACACCAAGGCCCAGGTTCAGCCTGCGAAGGAAGGAGTTTTAGATTCTGAGTGCGAAGGCGCCGCCCGGCGGAAACTGCGGCGGCGTTTCGTGTACATTCCCGTGCGTGGGGGCATAACCGACTGCCAGTTCCACACCACACTGATCTGGAATCAAAAGGAGTCTCTGTGCATGCTCAGCGGTATATTGAGGGACCGGGGGCACGGCGGGGCTCTTTCCCCGGATTTGACAGCATGAATCTGCTGCTCCCATCCCCGGCGAATTGCATCCCTGCCCCGTGGCGCCGCAGCAACTGGGCAGGCTCGTTGAGTGGGCTCCAAACAGGCATGCAGATGCCGGCATTGCGGCCCAGAAGACCACTACCGCCAACATCAGCAACGCGCCTTTTCTACCCCAAGCCATGGTGTATAGGTCCCAACAGTCTATTGTAAGAATCCGCTGCCCGGCCTCAAATCGCGGTGATTTATATCACACCCATTGAGCCTGCGAATCGTCGCAGCTCCATCAACAGATGAGGTTCATTGAGGTCCGTGCTTGCCAAAATCGTGCGAGTCTCCCATCGGCCTCGCATGCCATGGTCGTGGTTCTTACTGCATCAGCCTTTGCATCGCTTGGCAGCTCGGAATGGACTCGACTGGCCATTCTGTTTGGCCAGATCTTTTGTCATGGAGCGACTCCATGGTCAGGCGAATGTCGAGAAAATGGACGGATTTCGGAGGAAAATGGCGCCCGAAGCGTCAAAGCGGAATTAAGTTATTTGTTTTCTGTTGATTGTCTTTAGATTCAAAACATGGGTAATTGCATGGCGGAGAGAGGGGGATTCGAACCCCCGGTACAGCTTTTGACCGTACAACGGTTTAGCAAACCGCCGCCTTCAGCCACTCGGCCATCTCTCCGGCCCTCGTTGGATTATACCGGAACTCGCAAATCGCCTACGCGAAGGTCGCCAATCATAACTCTCTTCACACTGCCACCTTCTTCTTCACATCGTGGTGCTTAGCCTTGCTCAACTCAAACTGCTTGATTGTGTGCATCACCCGGTCCCGGGCGTAAGCAGCGTCGCGCCATCCCTTCATCTCCACGCGCTTCCCTTCCAGATCCTTGTAAATCGAAAAAAAGTGCGTAATTTCCTTCAGCATGTGCGGATAGATATCCGTGTAATTCCAGATATTCGCGAAGCGCGGATTGTTCTTTCCCACCGCCAGCACTTTCTCGTCCAGGATTCCCTGGTCCAGCATCTCCAGCAGGCCGATTGGCCGCACTTCTTGCACGCAGCCCGGGAAACTCGGTCCCGGCACCAGCACCAGCACGTCCAACGGGTCGCCGTCGTCGCTCAAGGTCGATGGAATGAATCCGTAGTCGCCCGGATAGTGCACCGGCGAGTGCAGGTTCCTGTCCAGCTTGAACACGTGAAGTTGCTTGTCGTATTCAAACTTCTGCGTTCCATCCAGGGGAATCTCGATCACCACTCGAAAGACCTCCGGCGCCCGGTCGCCCACGGGCAGTTCCAGATAATTCACCATTGCGTTTTATCTCTCCTTGGGAAAATTGCGAATGAAGTTTTCTCTTGGTCGTGAGAAATTGAGAACTGGGCCCACCACAAGCAAAGCTGATAGCTAAAAGCTAGGAGCTGATGGCTGCTCTTCTATAATCAGGGATCATGAAGGCGCATGTCTATGTCACGCTAAAGACATCGGTCCTCGACCCCCAGGGCCAGACCATCCACAACGCTCTCCGCAAGATCGGTTATGCCGATGTCACCGCCGTGCGCCAGGGCAAGTACTTCGCCCTTTCGCTTGCCGAAGGCCTCCATTCCGACGCCGCACGTACTGAAGTCGAGCGCATCGCCCGCGAGGTCCTCACCAACCCCGTTATTGAGGAATACACCTACCGCATCGAAGAATAGCCACCCGCTCCGCAGCGGACTGCCCTCACTGTCTGCTCGCCATTCCATGGTCGATCTGTCCGTTTGTTACCCCTGCCGACCAATAGATTCCGGTAAACTTTACATTCCATCTCAGAAATTACACGCTTTCTCCAACGGCAGGCAGCCTTTAATTCCTGCGTTCCTGTGTTTTTTCAAAAAATAACATGCGTATTATGAACAATATATAGATTTCGTTGCTTCCTTCGCGTTTATGGCCACGCGATTGCTGCATTTGATGGCGGGATTCCTCCCGAACGGTCTCTGCCGGGAGGACTCTCGGGCGCTTCCCCGTTTGCGCGCCACCCAAGGGGCTGAATGGCAAATCCGCAGTTTGTGAATCTCAAGCTCGCCTCCGCTTCGCATTCGCTGTTGGCGTCTTCGCTCCCTGTAAGCAGCTATGTTCGGTCTTCGCGAATTGTGGTTCCAGGCACGCCTCAGGCAGAATGGGCTGCCGAGGCCATCTCGAACCTAAGGCATGTTGTCGCTGGCATCGGTTTCGCGATCCTCATTGAAGGCGTAGCCGCGCTGGCCATTGTTGCCACTTGGAATCTCTGGCATATTCGCTAGCCAGTCCAATCCCCTCCCCCATCTGCCTATTCGAGTCGCCACGACGGCTTTATATCGACCGGTTCACTCGGGCCTCAATTCCCTCAAAACTAATGGCCGATAGCTGAAAATTGTCCTCAGGGCTCTCACACCAGAATCAAGGCCCCTGCCTTTACCCATCCACCGGATACTGCAAATCAAACGGGAACACGATTTCCGCCTCCGTCTCAACCGGTTGGCCGTTGACCGTCGCAGGCTGAAAGCGCCACGTCTTCACCGTAGCCAGAACAATCTGGTCCAGCCGATTCCCCAATCCCCTGACCAGAGTCTCGCTCACCACGGCGCCTTCTTCGTCCACCTTCACGTCCACTACAATCTTCTTTTCGGCCGCTGGCAAAAGCGCGCCGTCAGTCACCTCAGGCTTCGGCGCAAAGACCGGAAACGCAGGCCGCGCATCTCCGTTGTCGCTCCCGTTTCCGTTGGCCGCGTTGCCTCGCCCTTCACCCGCATGCGGCGTAAGCGGCGCGCCACCTCCCGCATCGTTTTGCGGGCGCAACTGTCGCATCATCAGAGTCGGCGGCACCGCCGCGTCCGCGTAACGCTCAGGCTTGTTCGTATCTGCCGCGGTCAGCCTCGCTGGCAGCGGAATCTCCACTGCATGCGACCCGCCGGCATCTTCAAGCCCCGCCATAGTCAGGCTCTCGGGCCTCTCCACCACCCTCGATCGCGTAACCACTCCGATCCAGGTCGCCAATGCCAGCACGCATCCGTGAACTGCGAGCGAAAGCACAGCCATCCGCAGTTCACACGCACCACCAGTTTTTCGAATGCGCAAGCCGGCCTCCTCTTGCAGGGGAACGAGCAGTCGGTGCAATTATCTTCGCACAAATCCGATTCCGGCTATAATCGACGTTTCCCACGGGAGCAGGGTGAGGTGAATGGCCGTCGAGATGCCCCAGTCAGCGGAGCAATTGAATCTCGCCGGCGCCTTGCGCGAGTTTCATACCGAGACGGGCCGTTCACTGCTCGATCTGGTTGATGAATCTCCGGTTTTGCTCATCTTTCTTCGCCACTTTGCATGTGCCTTTTGCGCACAAGCTCTTGACCGCGTTTCTCAGCTCCGGTTGCAAATTGAGGCCAAAGGTGTGCGGCCTGTCTTTGTGCATCTCGGCTCTCCAGACCGGGCGAGGCCCTACTTCGACTACTATCACCTGTCTGACATTGAGAGGGTCAGCAATCCCGAGGCGACACTGTATCAGCTTCCCGCCTTTCGCTTGTCGCGCACCAACCCTTATTTGCACTTCTTCAATCTGACGGTCTGGAAGGGCTGGCTGCGGGGTGCGATATTCAAATATGGTATTGGCCTGATCAAGGAAGATGCGGATCAGATGCCGGGCGTGTTCTTTCTAAAAGATCGGAGAATTGTGCGCGCTTTTCGCCATCGGACGATTGCCGACGAGCCGGATTATCTGAAACTCGTTGGCGCAGGGTAAGCAGGTCACTTTCCCGCCACGCACCGTAACCTTTGTGCCCACTTTACCTCTCCCCCCTTCGTGCCAGAGCCCCCGCGCCGCGGTTCGCTTAAAATCGAATCATGTGCGGGATCGTTGGCTATGTAGGCAAAAAGAAAGTCGTTCCAGTGATCATCGAGGGGCTAAGGCGCCTCGAATACCGGGGTTATGACTCGGCCGGAATCGCCGTGGGTCATCCCGGAAGCAAGACGCTTGACCTTCGGCGCGCGGCGGGCAAGCTGGCGAACCTTGAAGAGGTTCTGCTCGAACACCCGCTCGATGGCACCTTCGGCATCGGCCACACGCGCTGGGCCACGCACGGCCGGCCCACGGAAGAGAACGCGCATCCCCATCGCGACTGCACCGGCCGCATCGTCGTGGTTCACAACGGAATCGTCGAAAACTACCTGGAACTGAAGCGCGAGTTGACCGCGCAGGGGCACAAGTTCGTCACCGAAACTGACACCGAGATCATTGCGCACCTGATCGAACAAGTTCAGAAGGACGCCGAAGCCGCTGGCAAGCCCGTTCCGCTCGAAGCTGCAGTGCGCTCGGCCGTCAAGTGTTTGACGGGCGCCTTTGCCCTCGGAGTGCTCTCGGCGGCCGAGCCCGACAAGATCATTGCTGCGCGCCTTGGCCCTCCAGTCATCATTGGCGTCGGCGAAGGCGAGAGCTTCGTCGCCAGCGACGTTCCTGGAATTCTGCACCACACACGCAACGTCTACTTTCTGGCCGATGGCGATCTCGCTATTCTCACTCCTGCGGGCGTCAAGCTCACCGACTTTGACGGCAACACGATTGAGCGCGAGCTTACGCGCATTCAATGGGACCCCATCCAGGCGGAAAAGGGCGGCTACAAGCACTTCATGCTCAAGGAAATTTGGGAGCAGCCGCGCGCCGTCACTGACACCACTCTGGGCCGTGTCTCGCTCGACTCCGGCAAAGTCTTCCTTGGCGAAATGGAGATTGGCGACGAAGAGTTGGCGCGCTCCTCAGGCATCAGCATCGCCGCCTGCGGCACCAGCTGGCACGCCGGCCTCACCGGCAAGTACATGATCGAGCGTCTCGCGCGGCTACCGGTCGATGTCGACTACGCCAGCGAATACCGCTACCGCGATCCCATTGCCGGGCCGCACACGCTGGGCCTCCTCATCACGCAATCCGGTGAAACAGCCGACACCCTTGCCGCACAGCGCGAGATGAAGGCCCTCGGCTCCAAGACCGTGGCCATCTGCAACGTCGTCGGCGCAATGGTGGCCCGGGAAGCGCATGGTGCCATTTACACCCACGCTGGACCCGAGATAGGCGTGGCCTCAACCAAGGCCTTCACCTCACAGCTGGTCGCGCTTTTCTTGCTCGCGATGAAGCTCGGCCAGTTGCGCGGTCATCTCGACAAGGCTCAATCCGTTGCGTTGATTGAAGAGCTGAGCCGCATCCCGGTGAAAATCGAGGAGGTCTTGCGGGGCTGCTCGGCGCAGTGCGAGACGCTGGCGAAGGAGTTCTCCACAGCGCGCGATTTCCTCTATCTGGGCCGTGGCATTCACTTTCCCATCTCCCTCGAAGGCGCGCTCAAGCTCAAGGAGATCTCCTACATTCACGCCGAGGGGTACCCCGCCGGCGAGATGAAGCACGGCCCCAACGCCCTCATCGACGAGACCCTGCCGGTAGTGGTCCTCGCTACACGCGACGAGAGCGATCCTGCATCGAAGCTGCGCTATGAGAAGACTCTCTCGAATATCCAGGAAGTGGCGGCGCGCAGCGGCCGCGTAATTGCCATCGCCACCGAAGGGGATTCGACGATCGGCAGCCTGGTCGAGCATGTCATCGCGATACCCCCGGCCCCCGAGCTACTGGTGCCACTGGTTGAAATTGTGCCGCTTCAGTTGCTGGCCTATTACATCGCCGTCCGCCGCGGCTGCGACGTCGACCAGCCGCGCAACCTCGCAAAATCCGTGACCGTCGAATAACGGCGCGCGGGCCACGCATTTGATTCTCGCTGCTTGTTCTCATCAGGGCTCCCCCTGACCGCAGTTTTCTTTCACGGGATCGTTCCTGAGCGCGTATCAAGAATCAGTCCTGTAACAAGGGCACGGCTTTAGCCGGGCCGAAAGAAGCAGGAAAAACAAGGGGTTTTAACCCCTGCGGGATAATAGATGGATTCTCCGCAATCATTTTTGAAAAACGCTCTCGCCGCAACCTAAGGGCTGCAATTCCTCGAGCGCGAAGCGCCTGTAACCGCTACAAGCAGGGAACTGGAGATACGTCGCTGAATATCCAGGACCAATTCGGCCAGATCGATATTTACGTCTTCGATCAGATCCTTCGCGAGAATATCGACAAGAGCATGCGCGTGCTTGACGCCGGTTGCGGATATGGCCGGAATCTCGTTCACCTGCTTCGCGAAGGCTGCGAGGTGTTTGCAATCGACGCGGATGCCGCTGGAGTTGAACACGTTCGCCAACTCGCGGCATCGCTCGGAGCCAGGTTGCCGGAGGACAATTTCAGAGTGGGTTTCATCGAGCAGATGCCGTTCCAACGCGAGTTCGCCGATGTTGTGATTTGCAATTCAGTGCTTCACTTCGCCCGGGACGAAAAGCACTTCCGGGCGATGCTCAGCGGCCTCTGGCAGGCGCTGCGCCCGGGTGGAATGTTGTTTTGTCGATTGGGATCGAGAATTGGAATGGAATTTGAGCGAGTCCGAGAAGACATTTTTGTGGTGGGGGATGGATCGGAGTGGTTTCTTGTCGATGAGGAGATGCTACTCCAGATCACGGATGAGTTGAATGCGGTCCTCGTTGATCCTCTGAAAACCACAATCGTGCAGGATTATCGTTGCATGACGACTTGGGTGCTTCGAAAACGAAGAGAGTAGTTGCCTTCCGCCGCTTATGAGGGTTTATTGCGTTGATCCAATAAGACGCATCCCGGAGGGATGCCGCGAGAATAGCCCAGGATGGAGCCCGCGCAGCGGAGCGAAATCCTGGGATCGCGCCGAAATCGGATGCCAGCCCCGTAGGGGCGACGGAAACTCGCCGCAGTCCTGGAGTGAGAAACAAGCAGCCGGCGGCCCGCGCTTGCTCTGTTGAATGTAATCAAGCGCAAGGGGTTTGAGGTGATCTTTTGATTTGCTGAAGGATGTCAACATGACGAAAGAGTGAAAGTCGCCGCAGCAGAAAAAGCAACTCGCACTAAGCAGAGACCACTTCACATTCGGGGGGCGCTCTTCTCGCACGTTTCCGAAAACCTGGAAACGCAAGAAGACGCAGGCTAATCGCGAGCTTCGACGCAAAAGTGACAGCCTTTTGTCCCAAGTCAAGCCCGAAATGCCGGTCGACGATTTTGAATCGGTAGCCGCCGATATCACTCCGGCACAACTGACAAAGTCAGTCGTACGCAAACGTCTACGCAAGACGAATACGGTGACCGTCGGCGAAAAGGTGACGATTAAGCTCGAAAAGCGCGAACTCTCAGTGGGACGCAGAGTCAAAAGCCGTCACAAGTATGACGATTTAGTCGCGCAAGCTGTCGGTGTGCTTACTTCCCTGGAACGTGAAGATCTTGCTTGTTTCCTAAGGCGCGCAGTTAATTTTCTTCAAGGCGGAGATCCCGTCGAGTGGGCGCGGGTCAGCCAATCTAGTGAACCTTCTGATCGCGCACTCTATTTTCTGGAGCAATTAGAGCGCGGTGAGGACGATATCTGCGAGGCGCTTCGCAGAAATGAGCCACTTTGCGGGGCCTTTCAGCGCTGGCGAAATGAGGCTAATCGCATCGTTGTTAAAGCGGCTTGGCCTGCTGTCAGAAAAGAAGCGGAAAAGACAGCCCTCAGACGGAAGCTGAATGCTTTGCGCCGCTCATCGAGAACTTAGCGGGAACAACGCGGACGACGCGGAGGTCAGATGAGCCCAAATCAAAAAGCCCATCCCTTTCGGGATGGGCTTTTCTGTTTGAATTTATTGCCGGCGATCACCTAATCTCCCACACGGTCGCCCGTGCAGTACCATCGGCCCAGCGAGGCTTAACTTCCGTGTTCGGGATGGGAACGGGTGATCCCTCGCAGTATGGTCACCGGCAAATTGAGGCGTCTTGCGGGCGTCTGAGCCCGCAGCCGAAATCCTGAGCGTTTTTCGCGAAGGATCTGCGGTGCGCCTTTAATACCGAGGCGTTTTCAGGGCGTGAGGAGCATTGCTCCGAGAGCCCTGAGCCGAGATCCTGAGCGCATTTTTGCGAAGGATCCTCATGCTCGCCTTTGATGCTGGATGGCGCTTGGCGGGTGGTTACCCGCAGTAGGCCGCGACATCTGACGCGCGGTCTAGCAATCTTGGTGCACTTTACGGAGTCCTGCAGGGCGGTTCCTTCTTGAGGAAAGATCCGCATCGCCTGACCAACTCCGGCAAAGGGCGATTGCTCGACCGCTCGATCGTCCCGGATGGTTTCTCCCGGGACGGTCAGGAACACGGACTGCAATCTGGCGCCAACAAAATCAAAACGAAATAGATTGGGTGACAAGGCTTTGATAGAAGAGCATCCCGCGTTGTTTACTGCGCGGAGTTAATTCTATGGTAAAGCCAAACGGGCGATTAGTACTGGTAAGCTTCACGCATCACTGCGCTTTCACACCCAGCC
>Ga0265316_10000776_pt1 | contig 35252 bp, 29 predicted proteins | sample 4522metaG_FD_202092 | JGI IMG/M metagenome (GOLD analysis project Ga0265316, IMG submission 202092) | Rhizosphere microbial communities from Carex aquatilis grown in University of Washington, Seatle, WA, United States - 4-5-22 metaG | ecosystem: Host-associated > Plants > Roots > Rhizosphere >...
AGTCGGCCTGAAAGGCGGCGACAGATTGTGCCAGCTCTTCTCTGAACTTCTTGGCATCGTCCAGCGTCGCATGGTCCAGCCAAAGCGGAACTCTGCGGGTGCGGATCAGATAGTCGGTTGTGAGCGGTGCTGACAGAGCCAGCTTCTTGCCTTCGGGTGCCTCGATCCATTGCGCGACTTCGGGATCGAGCAAAGGCCCAAGGATGACCCGATCGCCGAGCGCATCCGGCGTTGCAGGACCCAAGACCCCGCGAATGACTGGCGCGAGCTCGAGGTATTTCTGGGCGCGATCCGCGGCAGACGAAGGCGTGCCCAGACTGCGAGTGCGGTGCTTGTCCAGGTAGGCTTCCGCGCGGCTGACCAGTTCAATGGTCGCGTCGTACGCCGCGCGGGCCGTCGCTCCCCAGGTCACCAACCCGTGGTGCATGAGCACGAGCGCGCGGGCCTGCGGATGGCGGGCCATGGTGTCGCGCACGGCACGGCCGAGATCCAGCCCGGCCAATGCGTAGGAAACCATGGCGATGTCCTGCCCGAGTGCTGCCGCCACGGCCTGGGCGCCGTCGGTGCGATTGGTCAGCGCGAGGATGGCGCTGGGATGCGTATGCATGACGAATTCGTGGGGAAGTACGGCGTGAACCAGGGTCTCCACCGAGGCGCGGCGAGCAGAAGCGCGCAAACAATGGCAGGAGAATTCGCCGGCCATTGCTTCGTCCGACAAGGCGGCCAGGTCGAGCAGCCGCGGCAGATACGCGAGATCCAGCGCAACGAAATCGCTGGGCTGCGCTATTGCAAGATTGATCCCAGACGCCTTGATGAAGAGAGCGGACTGCTTTTCGCCGAGCACGTTGGCAAGCGCGCACTTGCAGGAAGTATTTCCGCCACCGTGCAGCGCCAGATCGGGATCGGACCCGAGCAGGCGCGTGGCATAGGCAAGGACAGCGAGGCTGCTTTCGCAAGTCGCGCCTTGAGCGGCGGCTGCGACGTCTGAGTCTGACCAACGATTTTGCATGCGCGGCTGCACGCTAGCGCTTCTGGTTCTTGGCCGTCTGGTAGAAATCGAAGGCGTGCTGCGGGCTCATGTTTTCATGAACCACCTTGCGCACGGCCTGGATCATGGCCACCGGCGCGTCGGCCTGGAAGATGTTGCGTCCCATGTCCACTCCGGCTGCACCTTGCGAGATGGCGTCGTGGGCCATTTGCAGCGCATCTAGCTCCGGCAGCTTCTTGCCGCCGGCAATCACGATGGGCACCGGGCAGGACGCGGTCACAGTTTCAAAGTCCTCGGGAACGTAGTAGGTCTTCACGAACGCGGCGCCCAGCTCGGCGCAGATTCGGCTGGCCAGACGCATGTACTTCGCGTCGCGGGCCATGTCCTTGCCCACCGCGGTCACTGCGAGTACCGGAATGCCGTGGCGATTTCCCTGGTCCACCAGGCGGGTCATGTTGGCCACCGACTGGGTTTCGAACTCGCCACCGATGAAGACCTGCACCGCGACCGCCGAGACATTCATGCGGACGGCGTCTTCCATGCTGCAAGCGATCTGCTCGTTGGAGAGTTCCTTGAGAATGCTGGGACCGCCGCTGGCGCGCATGACCACTGCGTTGGTCAGGGCAGGGGGAATCACACTGCGCAGGATTCCCCGGGTCAGCATCAGGGCGTCGGCGTACGGGCAGAGCGGCAAGATGGTGATGTCGACGCGTTCGAGGCCGGTGGTGGGGCCCTGAAAGTAGCCGTGGTCAAAGGCCAGCATCACGGCCTTGCCCGACTTCGGGCTGAAGATGTGGGCCAGGCGATTGTTCATGCCCCAGTCGTGAGCGTTCGATCCCTTGAGGAAGAAGCTCCGGCTCTCTTGCGGGACGTCTGTGTAGAACTCTTTGTCCTTTTTGGTGGTGACGTCAGCTTCCGGCATGGTCTTCTCCTTGGCGCAGCGAAATAGTCTGAACAGGCCGCGAAACCGTAACACAAATGGCGGGCGCAGACGACGCGGATGCGCGAAAGCCAACCCGGAGTATGCTCGGGCCATGGCCGAGACACCTGCTGCGCACGACAATCCTTCGCGCCTGGGGCGGTTCATCCAGAACTACTCCGGGTTTCTCTCCAGCTTCGTCATCGGTGTGGCCGGGTTGGTGGCCACCTCTATCTGGCAGTTCCGCCAGGCGCAGAACGCCGAGCGCCAGCAGGCGAGCGAGCAAGCCATCGCGCGCACCAAGGCTGACAACGACTGGCGCATCGCCCGCGCCGAGATTCTCGGCAAGAATCTTTCGGTGCTGTCGCTGCAAGGGCCGCAAACTGTGGACCAGCGCTTTGGCGTTTTGCTCTCGCTCACCCGGGGCAACATCCTCGACCCAGAACTGGCGGTCTCTTATGCCCTGGAATTGGGCCGCGACAATCCGACCTACATGGCCGTTGTGCTGGCCGGCACTGCCAACAAGAATTACACCCAGCTCGAACAAGCCTTTGCGCTGACTTGCATGCAGCGCTTCGGCGTGGAGAAACGGGCGGAGGTGTGCAAGGACGACAAGCTGGCCGATCGTTCCGCGGCTATCGCGCAGTTGGTGGCTGATGAGCTGGACGCTTCCATCGCCAGTGGCGATGTTGGCAAAGGACCGATGGGCCTGCTGCGCGAGGAACACGCGGTGCAAGCGCATCCCACCAAGACGGCGTGGTTGTTTGAGACCTATTTGCAGGATCTCTATGAGCGGAGGCAATGGAACGAGGTGGAGCGCTTCGAGAAGTTCTCCACCGGTGCCCGCCTGGTGGCGGCGTTGGTGCTGGCCACGGCGCGGACGGGAGAGTTGGTGACCTCGGCCGAGGAAGACCTGCTCAAGAAGTTCCACGCCGAACGACGTCACTGGCTGGCTGGCTACATGTTCAGCCGCACCTGCGATTCCGAATGTCGGGCCAAGCTGATGCAGGCCATGCTGAGTTCCTACGGCGAGGCTCAGGGTGACTACAACGACGTCTTCAAGCGCCTGCTGGCGGCCTCGCGCGGCGAAGCAGGCATCGCACTGGCTCAGCTGCACGCGCGTCTGCTCTGGTGCCAGGTCGACGCTGACGATCTGGCGGAGTTCCGGGACAGCGTCCTGGTCCCGACCGTGACTTTCGCGTGTGCTGATCCCAAGTTCGACGCAGGTCTGCTGGAGGACCTGGCGGCGATGGCCGCGCTGGTTCCTGAGCCGATCCCGGCAGCGAGTGGGGACTCCGCGGCCGCCAGCGGAGCCGTTGCTTGGAAGCAGATGGTGGCGGCGCTGGAGAAACGCGGTGACCGCTTTCAGAAGGCGTTCGTCAATCGGCTCGCCCGCGCCCGCCGCGAACGCGCCAATCCGCCGCCCATGATCAAAAAGCAGAATTTCTGCAACGCTGAAGACGTCGACAGCACGTCAGGTAGCAAAGTCGACGAGTAGCAGCCGCAAAGTCGCGTCATAGGGGCACGCGGGCTCTTGTGGACCCGCCGCAGGTGAACAACCTGTGAATTGCGAAGCCGATCCGGAGAACCTGGCACGCCGCTGGCATGGGTGGAGGGGCGAGCCGACCAGAACCCAGGTTGGGGGCTGGCGTCTAGGAACGCGGAGGAAGCCCAATGGCCACGAACATTCACAGCACCAAGGCCGAGAATCCAGTAGCTGCCGAGCTTGCCAGTTCGCTGGTGCGCGAGCGCTTGGTCCATGTGGCCCTCTCTGTCTTGCGCGACGGGACCGAGGCCGAGGACGCTGCCCACGATGCGGTCGAGCAGGCTCTGCGTGGCTCAGGATCGTTTCGCGCAAAATCTCTGGTGAGCACATGGCTTCATCGGGTGGTGGTGAACGCGGCTCTCATGCGAGCCCGCCGACGGCGGCGAGCCGCTGAGCGCGTGGCGGCCAACGACCAGTCAGGGCAGGGTGATGTGGTGGCGCTGTTGTCGGATTCGAGGCCCGCGCCTGCGGTGCTCTTGGAAGACAGGGAAGACCGCTTTCGCTTGCACGCAGCCGTGGCCGAGTTGCCCCGTCCCTATCGAGACGTGGTCCAGCTTTGCGTGTTCGAGGAACTACCTCTCCCCGATGCGGCTCGCTCGCTGGGCATCACCAGTCAGGCCGCTCGAACGCGTATGTGCCGGGCGCGGGCTCAGTTGCGCGAGCGACTCGCCGCATAGGTTTCGTATTGGGGTAGGCCGCGTGGCTTCTTGAGATCAACGCAATAGCCGCGTCCCGCTGAGGCCAGCGGAAAGGGCGGCTGTCGCTCCATCGCAACCGACATGGCGACGGAGTGCTGCCCGATACCAAACGGTCCACCATGAAACGTCGAGACCGGCAGCCACTCCGCCACCATGTTGAGGCTCTCGCCCCCGCGTCCCCCCACGCCACCAACGTCTCCCATCCGGACCCCTGGCCTGCCCGCCTCCACGCGGCACCCCATGCAGGCCCCCACACCGAGCGCCTCGTCCCTTCCCAGACCGTTATTTCTTATACAAACTCCGTGCCACCTCCATGCAGCCGAATCCTGATAGATTCGCCTGCCGATGTGGTCTGGCGTTACGGGTTAGTAATTTCTCCCTGTCGCGTGACACGAGATGGGAACATCGTGACGCACTTGTTGCACCCTTCCGCGTTGTTTGGACATCTCAAGTCAAGGACCTTGAAGAAGCGAATCGCCTTGCTTTGCTCCCACAGAGAATCAACCATATCGCCTGGCACCGGGATTTCCGACAATGCTTGACATACTCCTAGTGGACGATGAGGCCGACATTCGGCTGCCCCTCGGCGAGGCGCTGAGAGAGCTCGGCCATCGTGTGGCCCTGGCCGCTGACGGCGACGAGGCCATGCAGTGCCTGGATCGCCAGATTTTCAACTTGGTCCTGAGCGACATCCGCTTGCCCAAGGTTGATGGGTTTACCATTTTGCGCCGCCTGCGCGACGAGCAGCCTGATACCCACGTGGTGCTGATGACCGCCTTCGGCACGATTCAGGAAGCGGTCCTCGCCGTCAAGGAGACGGCAATCGAGTACGTCACCAAGCCGTTCGAGCTGCCTGAGGTCTTGAATATCGTTCAGCGTATCGACGAGCGCTGGAAGCTCTTGCGCGATCTGGCCGCGGCTCGGGCTGAATTGGCGACGCGCAAGGTGGGCGAAATGATCGAAGGTCGATCGCCGGCCATCGTGCACTTGCGCAACCAGATCAGCGCCATTGCTGCTAGCCCGGCGGCCGTGCTCCTGACCGGAGAAAGCGGCACCGGCAAGGAGTTGGCGGCGCGCATGATCCATGCGTGCAGCGACCGGAGCGACGCGCCCTTCGTGGCGGTCAATTGTGCGGCGGTTCCGGCGGCGCTCATCGAGGCCGAACTATTCGGACACGAGCGGGGTGCGTTCACCGGAGCGGTCAAACGTCGCGACGGCCGCTTTAAGGCTGCCGACGGCGGCACGCTGTTCCTGGATGAGATCGGCGAGATGCCGGCCGACGTGCAGGCCAAGCTCTTGCGCGTGATCCAGGAAGGCTCGTTCGAGCCCATCGGGACCAACACCTCGGTGAAGGTCGACGTCCGCCTGGTTTCGGCCAGCAACCGCGATCTCAAGGGCAGTGCCACGGACGGAAGCTTTCGCCAGGATCTCTACTACCGGATCAAGGTGTTCGAACTGCGCCTGCCACCGCTACGCGAACGGCTCACCGACTTGCCCATTCTGGTCGAGCAGTTTTTGCGTGAATTCACCCCGGCCGGTACAACGCCGCCCACTATTTCGCCGGCTGGATGGGCTGCGCTGCAAGGCTACGGCTATCCGGGCAACGTGCGCGAGCTGAAGCATGCCATCCAGCACGCCAGCATCTTGGCACGGGGCCAGGAGATCCAGGTCCACCATCTCCCGGCCGAATTCCACGGCAACGCGCGGCCCGTGTCAGGTGATCGCGTCGAACCGCTTGCCTTCGTGATGGCCCAGTTCGAAAAGGACTACATTGAGCGCACTCTGAAGATGGCCGAGGGTGAGCGCCGCCGCGCCGCCGAGATGCTGGGGATCTCCCGCAAGAATTTGTGGGAGAAGATGGTCAAGTACGGATTGCATTGACTACGGCCGGTAGGCCGCGACCGGACGAGGAAATTCGCCCTCGGGGCCTGCGACGGGAAGCGCGAAATGGAAGGTGGCCTCGCGATTGGGTGTGCTCTCAACCCAGAGGCGGCCGCCATGTCGTTCCACCAGCATGCGGGCGACGAAGAGTCCCATCCCGTAGCCATGATCAGCTTTGAGCTGGTCAAGCTGGCTGCTGGGAGGGCTGGGCGGATCAGCGCTAGCATGGGTTCGGCCAGGAACCACCACGGCGAAGCGCACCTCATCGTCGGCCGCAGCAACCCGCAAGGTGACTTCTGCGCCATCTGCGCAGTTTTGCAGCGCGATGAGGAGCACGCTGATGAGCGCGCGTTCCAGTCGAACGATGTCGGCCGTGATCAGGACAGGGCCGTCAGGAAGCGCGAGCCTGACCCGGGTGGTGTCGAGGGAACGAGCATTGCGTGCGAGGATCTCGGGCAGCATGTGCTCGATGGCCACCGGACGCAGTTCCAGCCTGAGCTGGCCCGAGCGAACGCGCGACGAGTCGACCAATTCCTCGATCATCGCATCCAGACGCCGCGCCGCCGCGATCACGACCGAAGCAAAGCGTTGCTCCTTTTCCAGGCCCCGCTCGGTCAGAGCTTTCTGCAGAAGTTGCGCGTTGAGGTGAACCGAGGTCAGCGGGTTGCGAATGTCGTGTGACACCAAGCGGATCATCTGCTCGTGGTGCTGTTCCAGCGTGCGCAACATGGTGACGTCCAACAGGGTCACCGCGGCTCCGCCGCATGCGCCCCCGGCCAGCACGATGGGCACCGCGCTGGTCGACAACCAGGTCGTGCGGCCATCCCGGTGAACGCCGATATCCAAGTTGCGTACGGTCTCGCCCTGCAGGGCTCGAAGCCCGGGCCAGGACTCAACCGGCAGGGGCGCACCGTCGCTTCCGGCGAGAAGGGTACGCGACAGGGCGTTGCGCACAGACTGCCCGACGTCCTGGTCGGCCAGGCCGAGCATCGATCGAGCCCTATGGTTGGCGCTGGCTAGAACTCCATCGGCCGCCAGCACGACCACGCCTTCGGAAGTGGCGGCGAGTAGGGCTTCCCGTTCGAGATCTGCGCTCGGAGTGGGCCGCGTCTGGTCTTGTACCTCGGGCGCATTCCTACCCTTGGATGCACGCGGAGCCCGAGCAGCGCGCGCAAGTTGCGTCGCCCGGATTCTTCGCCTGCGGTCCCGGTCCTGCACCATGGCCGAAATTATCCAGTGCCAGGCAGGCCCTTACCAGCGCGATTGTCACGTTTTTCGCGGTCACGCGCCCTGGGAGCGAGAAGATAGGTGGGGTCAGGCGCCAGTCAGCGGCGGAAGCCGCGAAACCTCATGCCGCCGCCGAATCCTCGGGCCGGAGCCGGGGCGCCGCGTATGCCGCCCCCGTGAACATATCCCCCTCCCCAATAGGGATGGTACCCCCAGCCGGGGCCCCACAGCCAGGGATAGAACCCCACGCCCCACCACCAGGCCGGCCACATTTCAACGGCCACGCCCACGGGTCGGTAGTCGACGTATTCGGGCGACTCATTCGGCACCAGCTCAAACGGCGTGGTTCCGGTTACGAGCTCCCTACCGCGGTGAACTTGCCATGACAGGATGGCCTGTCCCGGATTGCCTTGAGGTGGCAGGGGGTAGAAGACATCCAGGTAGCCGTGCTGTCCCGGGGCCACAGTAATCGCCGAACCACCGGTCGAGCCTTGAGCATAGGTGGGCCGCACGGGAACAGGCCCTAGGCTCACGACCTGATCGCGGGTGTCGATGGTCCAGGCAACGGCGTCAGTACGATTCTCGGCGGCAATGCGCAGGTGAAGATAGAAACCCTGTGTCCCCGAGGGCGTGGCCAGTGGCTCTCCGCCGAAAGATATAACGTAGGCCGTGCCCTTGGGATCCTTGGCCGGGATCGGGTAGGGAGCGACGGGCGCCTGATAGGCGGCGCTCGATGGCTCCGACACGTTCCGGTACGTCGTTGTTTCGGTGGCGCAACCCACGGCGGCAAGCGCGATTGCTCCGATGAACACTTTTACAGTTGTTGCGTTCATTGTTTCCTCACTGAGGTTGATCGCAACGTCCACCTTACCACCCAGCAAGGCCGGTTGCTTTTCTCTTCTCCGCCTGCAAGCCACGCAGGCAGATGCCTTATACACGAGCTGTGTTACGCTGTGAGCACCATGGCAAAATCACCCTGCCCGATTTCCAAGACGCACTTCATTGAAAAGTCCGAGCCCATCAAACTGGTCATCAACGGACAGGAACTGGTGGCCGACAAGAAAGAGTTCTCGACCGGCTCATTCGGCTGGTTTTTCAACGGCAAGATCAGTGTAGCCGTTGATGGCAAGCCGCTGAGCGTGCAGGTCGGCCTGAACCTCACGGTGGTAGGCAGCAAAGACGCCGAGCGCTAGAAAAGGCGCATCCGACGCTATTTCGCCTGTTGCACGGGCTCGGCAGCCGTGGCGAGTCCCATGTACTGCAACATGGCGTGCGCGGCCTTGCGTCCCGCGCCCATGGCCAGAATGACCGTGGCACCGCCGGTCACGATGTCGCCGCCGGCGAAGACGCCCGAGATGCTGGTCATCTGCGTGTCGGGACTGACATCGATGTAGCCGCGTTTGTTCAGCTTCAGTCCCGGCGTGGTCTGCGCGACGATGGGATTGGCCGAGGTCCCGATGGCGTACACGATGGTGTCCACCTCGAAGAGAAATTCCGAGCCCTTCACCGGCACCGGGCTTGCGCGGCCCGATGCATCCGGCTCGCCCAGTTCCATGCGAATGCATTCCATGGCCCGGACCCAGCCGTGCTCGTCGCCCAGGATGCGCACCGGAGCGGTGAGCCAGTTGAACTTCACGCCCTCTTCTTCTGCGTGGTGGACTTCTTCGGCGCGCGCCGGGCTCTCCTTTTTCGTTCGACGGTATACGCAGTAGACTTCTTCGGCGCCCATCCGGATGGAGACACGGCAGGCATCCATGGCCGTGTTGCCTGCGCCAATCACCGCCACCCTCTTGCCCATGCCGGTCGGCGTGTCGGCCTGCGGGTGCTGGTAGGCACGCATCAGGTTTACGCGTGTCAGGTATTCGTTGGCCGAGAAGATGCCGTTGAGCCCTTCGCCCGGGATGCCCATGAGCTTGGGGTAGCCCGCCCCGACACCAATGAACACGGTTTCGTAGCCCATTTCCTGCATGAGCTGCGGAATAGTGAAGAGGCGCCCAATGATGGCGTTGGTCACCACCTTGACGCCCAGACCCTTCAAGGCCTCCAGCTCGCGGTCAATCAGCTTCTTGGGCAGCCGGAATTCAGGGATGCCGTACTTGAGCACGCCGCCGGCGGTGTGCAGCGCCTCGTAGATGGTCACGTCTACCCCAGCACGCGCCAGGTCCACGGCGCAGGTGATGGACGCAGGACCGCTGCCGATCATGGCCGCCTTGTGGCCGTTCGGCTTGACCGACGTGGCCAGCGACCATCCGTTCTTGAGCGCCATGTCTCCCACGAAGCGCTCGAGCCGGCCGATGCCCACCGGCTCCAGCTTGTTGCCCACGATACACACGGCTTCACATTGCGTTTCCTGCGGGCAGACGCGGCCGCAAATGGCGGGCAGCACGTTGTCGGCCGCCAGGACGTCGTAGGCCTTGCGGAAGTCGCGGTTTTCGACGGCCTGGATGAATCCCGGAATGTTGATGGCCACCGGGCACCCGGCGATGCACCCCGGCTTCTTGCACTGGATGCATCGGGCCGCTTCAGCCACCGCCTGCTCTTCGCTGTAGCCCAGAGTCACCTCGCTCCAGTTGCGGGCACGCGCCGCCGGATCCTGTTCCGGCATGGCGGTCTTGTTCTTGGCGATGGTCTTGATGGTCTTCTTGGGTTTGGGTGCTGCTTCCATAGCGGGCTCTGACTTATTCCTAGGGAGAATGGGCTACTTGGGTAGGTGGCACTCGTGTTGTTCGCGGAAACGCCGCATGGATTCGCGTTCGAACGGGTCAAAGCGCTTGGCCCGGGCCAAGAGTTCGTCGAAATCGACCTGCAGGCCGTCGAACTCAGGGCCGTCCACGCAAGCAAAGGCCATCTTGCCGCCCACGGTGACCCGGCATCCGCCGCACATCCCTGTGCCATCAACCATGACCGGGTTCAGGCTGACGATGGTCTTGACGTTGCGTGGTTTGGTCACCGCTACGCAGGCCTTCATCATGATGGCGGGCCCGATGGCCAGCACTTCGTCGACGTCGGGATTCTTGTCCAGCACTTCCTGTAGCGGGCCGGTGACCAGGCCCTTCACGCCGAAAGATCCGTCGTCGGTGGCGATGATCAGCTCGTCGCTTTCCGCTTTGAAGCGGTCGATCCAGAACATGAGATCCTTGGACCGGAAGCCGACGATGGAGATGGTGTGGGCGCCGTTCTGCTTGTACTGGCGCAACTGGGGATAGGTGGGCGCCACGCCGAGGCCACCACCCACACACACGACCTTCTTCAGCTTGTCGAAATGGCGCGCGTGACCCAGCGGGCCGGCGAGGTCATCGAGGTATTCGCCCTCTTTCAGACCCATGAGCGAAGTGGTCGTCTTGCCCACGGCCTGGATCACCAGGGTAATGGTACCGGCCTGGCGATCGAAATCGGCGATGGTCAAAGGAACGCGCTCGCCGCCATCCCCGTGACGGATGATCACGAAGTGGCCGGGCTGCGCTGCCTTGGCGATGTCGGGCGCCTCCAGTTTCCAGAGGTAGGTGACAGGGGAAAACTGCTCTCGTTTGACGATCTTGAACATCTGCGTCTCGTCGGGGCTGCTTTAGTGAATACCTACGGTACGCAAAGCACACAGTCAACGGGTCTCGACGAGAGAATCGTCTCTTGCGACCGGCGCTGGCTCGCTACTTGCGCGATTTTGCGTCCGGTTTCGTCGCGACGTTCTCCAGATACCAGGCGTAGGTGTTTCGGATGCCCTCTTCTAGCGTGTGTTGCGCCTTCCAGCCCAGGGCGTGAAGCCGGCCCACGTCAAGCAGCTTGCGGGGCGTTCCGTCCGGCATGGACACATTCCAGGTGATGGCGCCCGAATAGCCCACGATACCGCGCACCAGCTCGGCCAGATCGCGCAGCACAATGTCTTCGCCCAGGCCGATGTTGACGAATATTTTCTCGTCTTCACGTTCGCGCCCGGCGTCGAAGTGGTTCATCAGGAACACCAGCGCGTCCGCCAGATCCTCGACGTAAAGCAGCTCGCGCCGCACATTGCCCGTCCCCCACAATTCAACGCTGGCCTGGCCTGCCACTTTGGCCGCGTGGAACTTACGGATCCAGGCGGGCAGCACGTGGCTGGTTTGCAGGTCGAAGTTGTCGCCCGGGCCATAAAGGTTGGTGGGCATAGCGGCGATGAAGTTGGTGCCGTGCTGGCGGTTGTAGCTCTTGCACATGAGGATGCCGGCGATCTTGGCGATGGCGTAGGCATCGTTGGTGGACTCCAGCTTGCCCGTGAGCAGGTACTCTTCCTTCAGGGGCTGGGGTGCCAGCTTGGGGTAGATGCAGGAACTGCCCAGGAAGAGCAGCTTGCGCACCTTGTGGCGAAAGGCGGCGTGGATCAGGTTGGTCTGAATCAGCAGATTGATGCGGATGAAATCGGCGGGAAAGGCATCGTTGGCCTTGATCCCGCCGACCTTGGCCGCCGCGACGAACACATACTCGGGCTGCGTGCGCGCGAAGAAGGCATCCGTGGCGCGGGCATCGGTGAGGTCGAAATCCGCGATGTCGCTGGTGATGACGGCGTCGTGCTCACGGCGCAGGCGGCGCTCGATGGCCGAGCCGACCAAGCCGCGGTTGCCAGCGATGTAGATGCGCGAGTTTCTTTCCATGCGGTTTTGCAGTCTACCCGATCCGGAAGCGAGCTGGTTCTCACAGAGATCGCGGAGGTTGAGGAGGCGGAGGAGAAAAGGGATAGGGTTGGTGCGGAAAAGCTAACCCTTCAGCGCAGGCTGGACCACGGCCAGGACGCTGTCCTTGACCGCCTGGTCGGTGAACACGGGCAGGTTGCCGGGGACCGACACGGTTGGGATTCCGGCGGCCGACAAGCGCTGGATCGCGGGCAACGCCTTGCTCTGGAATTCCGCCAGCCGGGTGCGAATCTTTTCCTCAGTGTCGTCGGAGCGCAGAACCACCGCCGCGCCGCAGGTGGTGCACTTTCCGTCGGGCGTGGGCGGCTTGAATTCGAGGTGAAAGACCTTGGCGCAGGTCTTGTTGGGACACACACGCCGGCCGATGGTGCGCGCCACGATGGATTCGTCGTCGTTGTCGACGATGAGCACCAGATCGATGCGCGTGCCGCAATCCTTGGCCAGCGCGAGCAAGAAGTCCGACTGGTCTGGCGTTCGCGGGTAGCCATCCAGCACGAAGCCCTTGCCGCTGCCAGCGCGAAAGGCCGCGGCCAGCAGCGCGTTGGTAATCTCGTCGGGCACGAAGCGACCGCGATCCACATACTGAGCCGCTTTGAATCCCAGCATCGCCGCATCGACGTCCACCCCTGCCTTGGCACAAGCGGGAGACAAAGCCTGGCGAATCGCTGAATCGGCCGCGAACTTGCCGTCGGTCCAAAGACCGTCGGTCTTGGCGTCGCTGCGCACCTTGTTGAAGGTGCCCAGGTACTCGCGAAAAATGTTTCCCGTGGCCAGCTGGCGCAGCCCGTAGGTCTGCACCAGCACGTCCACGCGCGGTTGCTTGCCCGCGCCGCTCTTGCCTGCCACGACGATATTCTGCACGTTCATGTTGCGTCCTCGTTCAAAGTTGCTGCGCACACTAGCGGATCGCGCGGCGTATGAACAGACGCAGGCGCTTCAGCCTAACCCCGCGATAGCCGCAGAGGGTGGTGGTCGTAGACGTGGCCGTGGTCGTGGTTCCGATATCTCGCGACGTAGGTTCCGGTCGTTAGCACCATAGCGGGCTGCTACAATCACCTCATGGCGCAGTTGCCGACAGTAGCGCAGGTTCAGGCGCGTTTGCGGGACAGCTTCGCCCTCGACGAACAATGGGGGCTCACCATGGGTTTGCCCAACGGAGATACAAAGGAAGCAGCTCTGCGCCAACTCGCCGGCATGCTCGAAAAGGAACGCGTGCGCTACGCGGTCATCGGTGGCATCGCGGTGCAGCTCTACACTGAGGAGCCTCGCACAACCCGAGACATCGACGTCGCGCTCGCCAGCTACGAGGATCTCCCCAGGACTGCACTTGAACTGGCTGGCTTCGAGCACGAGGGCCGATTCGATCACTCCGATAACTGGCGGGCGCCTGGGTCGGCGCCCCGCAAGCAACGCACCGCAATCCAGTTCAGGGCCGACCGGCTCACACCGGGCTCGGTCGAGCGCGCCCAGACCTTCGAATTGCTCGGGATGCGGCTTCGGGTGGCGAAGCTACCCGACTTGGTGTTGCTCAAGCTCGAAGCCGCCGAGGAGCCGCGCCGTCGACCGAGCAAGCGCCGCTCGGACGCAGCCGACGTTTCTCGCCTGCTGGAAGAGCACCCCGATCTGGAGCAGGAACTGCCCGGCGTGCGAGAGCGCCTGGCCCATGTCGACGACATGATCCGGGGCAAGTAGCACGACTGCATCGGTTCTACAGCTTGGCCGCCACGGTCGTGACGGCGACAAACCGGTGGCCGATGTTGTCGACCATCACCCCAAAGCCTTCGAGCGTGCGCACGCCGAGCAGACAGAGATCGCTCTTCTCGGCGAAGACCACTTCATCAACGGTTTCGAATCCCTCGGCAGCCAGGACCGCGTAGCCGACGTCTCGTTCGACAACCTCCTTCGTGGCGGTCACGAAAGTCCGCTTTCGGCGCGGGCCGACCCCGATAGCTGTCATCTGTTGGGCCGGCAGCCAGCTCAGTTCAGATCCGGTGTCAACGAGCGCCTCGATGGGCGCGGACGCCTGAGCCTCGTCCTTGGGATTCCGGGCCACGACATTGACGCGAAACAGACTCATAGAGCCAATGATACCCCAGGTCCATGCGAGCAACAGCCAACTCCCGGGGCACTCACAAATACTGACGCAGAATTCGTCGGCTGTGCGCATCCAGCTGGGCCACCGAGGTGATGCGGTAGCGAATACCGTGCCTGTCAATTAGCAGGGCGCCGTCGCTGCCCATGCGACGGATATTGTCTTCGCTGGGTAGCTCGAAGCTGGTGTCGCCGCGGTCGCTCTGCACGAACCACTGGCTAGCCACGCCGCCCTTGATCACGCGCAGGATGCGCAGGATACGCGGGACGAATTCACGCCGAGCCAGCTCAGCCGCAAGCTGGTCACGCGTTTCGCGGTCGAGCTCGGCCATGTCGGTCAAGCAAATCACCTCATGGCCGCTTTCGTCGCACAGGGAAATCCACTGGTCGGGTGTCGAGAACGGGAAGGCGCGCACCGGCACGACGCCACTGTGGATTTCTCCGTTGGCCAGGGTCACGACCAGCCGGCCAAAGGCGTCGTCGTGCAGGCGAATGGCGACGGTTGCACCGTGGTCGCTCACGCGTCACCTCCCTCGCGCTCGGGCAGGGCTGGTGGCAGCTCGCGCGGCGGTTCGGGACTACCCAACTCCTGCCCACGCTGCATCTGCGCCTGGTAGAGCTGCGCGTAGCGGCCGCCTGCGGCGAGCAGATCGGGGTGCTGTCCCATTTCGACCACGCGGCCGTGCTCCAGCACCACCAGCCGGTCCGCCTTGTGCAGGGTGCTCAGCCGGTGGGCAATCGCGATGGTGGTGCGTCCGCGCACCAGGTTGTCGAGCGCCTCCTGGATTTCGCGTTCGGTTTGCGTGTCCACCGACGAGGTCGCTTCGTCGAGGATGAGGATGCTCGGGTCGATGAGAAGGGCGCGCGCGATGGAGATGCGCTGGCGCTCCCCGCCCGAAAGCGTGTGGCCGCGTTCGCCCACCATGGAATCGTAGCCGTCGGAGAGCTGCAGGATGAATTCGTGCGCGCGCGCGGCCCGCGCCGCGGCCACGATCTCAGCCCGGGTGGCGTTGGGTTTTCCGTACGCGATGTTCTCCGCGATGCTGCCCCAGAAAAGGAAAGGGTCCTGCAGCACGATGCCGATGTGACGGCGGTACTCGGCGATGGGAAAAGACCGGATGTCAGTTCCGTCCACCAGCACCGAGCCCTCGCTCACGTCGTAGAAGCGGCACACCAGATTGACGAGAGTGCTCTTGCCCGCGCCGGTGGTGCCCACCAGGCCGATCATCTCGCCCGGCTTCACGTCCAGGCTGACGCCGTCGATGACTTGCCGGCTGCCGAAGCGGAAGCTGGCGTCGCGTATCTCGATGGCGCCGCGGATTTTTTCGGGATGCACGGGATGGGCCGGCTCGGGCACGCCGGGAGGCCGGTCCAGAATTTCAAACAAGCGTTGGCTGCTGGCCGCCGCCTTCTGCGTGCTGGTGACCATGCGGCTCATGGACTCCAGCCGCGCATAGAAACGACCAATGTAGGCCAGAAACGCCACCAGCACGCCCACCGTAACCCGGCCGCTGAAGACCTCCCAGGCGCCGACCACCCAGACCACCAGCAAGCCAATCTGGGTGAGCAGGGCCACTGTGGGCCAGAAAAAGGTCCACACCCTGTTCACCCGGTCGGCGGCCGCGATGATGCGCAAATTGGCGGCGCGGAAACGCTCGATTTCACGCTTTTCCTGCGCAAAAGCTTTCACCACGCGAATGCCCGGAATCGTGTCCGCCAGCAGGCTGGTCACCACGTCCCAGGCGCGGCCATTTTGCAGAAAGCCGTGGGTCATCCGGTCGCGCAGGTACACGGTCAACCACGCGATGATGGGGAAGGTGCACAGCGTGGCAGCAGCCAGGATGGGGTCGATGCTCAGGAGCACCACTGCCGTGCCCACGATCATGAGCACGTCGGCGATGAAGTCGACCAAGGTATCCGAGAGGAAGCTACAGATGCGATCGGTGTCGTTGCTGATGCGGGCCACCAGATCGCCGGTGCGCTTGGCGCCGAAGTAGTCCAGCGACAGCTCCTGCAGGTGGGCATAGGTCGTATTGCGCAGATCCGCGCTGATGCGCTCGCTGATCCAGGCCAGCACCCAGCCCTGGGCCCAGCTCAGCGCCCAGGCGAGCACCGACGCGGCAGCGAAGGCGAGCAGGTAGAAGCCGACGCGGTGGAATCCGGTGACACGCTCTCGCTCGATGCTGCGCAGGTTTGCTGCGCGCTCGCCCATCGCAGACGGGGAGCGCAGCTCTTTGACGTGGTCTTGGTATGGCTCCAGCACCTTGTCGACCAGAGGCCAGGTCAGATAGGGCGGGACCAGGCCGGCGGCGGTTCCGCCCAAGGTGAGCAGGAGTCCCAGGGTCAGCGCGGCGGTGTGGGCGCGGGCGAAGCGAAACAGACGGAACAGCGAACGCACGTTGACCGGTGCGGTGGGTTTCTCTCCCTCGGGCACAGCCAGGTCGTCGTCGCGGTCCGGGCCGTCGGGCGCATGGCCCGCGGTCAGGCGGTCGAAGGCGTCCACCAGATCATGGGCGGCGGCAGCCCGGCCCACGGTGTGGTACCAGCATGCCAGACGCGCGCTGGGGCCAAGCGCTTCCAGTGTGGCCAGGCCTCCCCGGTCGCGCGCCTGCAGTCGTTCCACCTGCGCCAGTGGCCAAGCATGCAAGTCGGCGCCTGCTCGCGCCAGCAGGCGGCGGTCGGTCAGCACCACCAGACCTTCGTGGTATTTCAGTCGGTCGTCCAGGTCGGGCTGGAAGACCGCGCGTAGGGATTCGCCCGGTAGCAGGACAGCCTGCACCATGCCGCGCAAGGGTTCGGGGAGCTGGTTGCAGGTTGTGTCCAATTCGGTCAAGGTGCGCTGCTCATACCCCGTGCGGGGTGGTTTCTTCGCCGCCAAAATACACCACAGCTTTTCCTGTGCCACAGTTGCATTAATCTCTTGGACGTCAGCAAACCTCGCCCATTCAAGGAATCACCCATGGAGATCAGAAAGATCTTCGCCCTGCGCGGCCCGAACATCTGGTCGCGGCACACGGTGCTGGAGGCATGGGTGGACCTCAAGGACCTCAAGGACAGTCCGTCTGATACCATACCCGGTCTCAACGATCGGCTGATGGCGTGGCTGCCGACCATGATCGAACACCGCTGCAGCGTGGGTGAGCGCGGCGGGTTCTTTCAACGTCTACGCGATGGCACCTACCCGGCGCACATTCTGGAACACGTCACCATCGAACTGCAGAACCTGGCCGGAACGCCGGTGGGGTACGGCCGGGCTCGCGAGACGGTGCAAGAAGGTGTGTATCGGGTTGTGGTGCGCTACCGCGACGAGAGGCTGGCGCGCGCCTGCCTGCTCGCCGCGCGCGAACTGGTGCTGGCCGCCATCTACGACAAGCCCTACGACGTGGTTCAGGAAGTTCGCAAACTGCGCGAGCTGGCCGACCGCGTGTGCCTGGGCCCCAGCACGGCCGCCATCACCGCTGCGGCGGACGCCCGTGGCATTCCCGTGCGCCGACTCAACGAGGGCAGCCTGGTGCAGCTTGGCCAGGGGGCCAAGCAGCGCCGTATCTGGACGGCGGAGACCGACCGCACCAGCGCAGTGGCTGAATCGATCGCGCAGGACAAGGAGCTGACCAAGAACCTGCTGCGCGCGGGTGGCATTCCGGTTCCCGAGGGACGCCTGGTCAGCGACGCGGACGATGCCTGGCAAGCGGCCGAAGAGATCGGCCCGCCCGTAGTGGTCAAACCGCGCGATGGCAACCACGCCCGCGGCGTGTTCACCAGTTTGACCCGCGAGGCTCAGGTGCGGGCCGCGTTCGAGGCGGCGAGCCACGAAGGCAGCAGCGTGATTGTCGAGAAATTCGCCGAGGGCGCCGAACACCGCCTGCTGGTGGTGGGTGGCAAGCTGGTGGCCGCTGCCCGTGGAGAAGCCGCCTCCATCGTCGGTGACGGCCAGCACACCGTGGCCCAGCTCATTGATGAGCAGCTCAACTCCGACCCCAGGCGTGGCAGCTTTGAATCCTGTCCCCTGTGCCGGATCTGGCTGGACGACAAGTCCACGCTCATGCAGCTCGAACGTCAGGGTTACCGTCCCGAAAGCGTGCCGGCGGCCGGCGTGTCAGTCGTGGTCCAGCACAGCGATAACCTGGCCATCGACGTGACCGATCAGGTTCACCCCAGCACCGCAGCCCACGCGGCGTTGGCGGCCCAGATCGTCGGACTGGACGTGGCCGGTCTCGACATCGTGGCCAGCGACATCTCGCAGCCGCTGGAAGACCAAGGCGGAGTCGTGGTCGAGGTCAACGCCGGGCCTGGCCTGGCCATGCACCTGAAACCCTCGGTAGGCACGCCCCGACCCGTGGGTGAGGCCATCGTGGACACACTTTTTCCGCCGGGCGAGAACGGCCGCATTCCCATCGTGTGTGTGACCGGCACCAACGGCAAGACCACCGTGACCCGACTGGTGGCGCACATACTACGCGCAGCGGGCCGTGTGGTGGGCATGACCTCCAGCGACGGCATCGACGTGTCAGGCCGCACCATCGATGGCGGGGATTGCGCCGGTCCGCGCAGCGCGCGCAAAGTTCTACTCAACCCGCAGGTCGAGGCTGCGGTATTCGAAGCGGCCCGCGGTGGGATCTTGCGCGAGGGTCTTGGCTTCGACCGCTGCGACGTGGCGGTGGTGACCAACATCGGCCAGGCTGACCACCTCGGACTGCACAACGTGGACACCGTCGACGACATGTTCACGGTCAAGCGCTCGCTGGTGGACGTGGTCTTGCCCACCGGCAGTGCTGTGCTCAATGCGGGCGATCCGCTGGTGGCGAAGATGGCGCCGCTGTGCGCAGGCTCGGTGATCTTCTTTGCCCTCGACGGCACGCATCCGACGCTGCAGCAGCATCGCAGCCAGGGCAAGCGCGTGGTCTTCGTGCGCGACGGTCAGTTGATTTTGTGCGAAGGATCGTCGGAAACCGACCTCATCTCGATCAATGAGATCCCCATCACCTGCTCGGGGCGCGCTCCCTTCCAGGTAGAGAACGCCCTGGCGGCAGCCTCGGCGGCGTGGGCGCTGGGGCTGTCCAAGGAAGCCATCCGCACCAGCCTGGAAACATTCCGTGCCGATCGGCAGGACGATCCCTGCCGATTCAACGTCGTGTCCCATGGCGAAGCCACTCTTGTCATCGACGACTGCCACAACATCTCAGCGCTGGTCGCGGTCGTGTCTGCGTTGGACCGGTTCCCCCACCGGAAGCGAACCGCTGTCTACTCAGCAGGTGACGCGAGGCGCGACGAAGACATCGTTCGGCAGGGCGAGATCTTGGCCGCCGCCTTTGACCGCGTGCTTTTGTACGACGATCCATCAGCCGCGGATCGGGCTCCGGGCGATGTCCCTGGCCTTCTGAGAAAGGGACTGACGATTGGACCAAGGGTCGCTGAAATCATTTATGTTTCTGACTATCGTGAGGCGCTCGGCAAGGCCTTGTCTCTGCTTGCACCGGGCGAGCTGGCGTTGCTTCAGACTCTCGACGACAACATCGAGGCGAGTCTTTCTGCGTTATCGGCCATGGGCGTGGTTAGCGAAGAGAAAAAGGCACGCGGCAGTACCGGAACTGCGAATAAATCCCATCCGCGGTCCGTCGTACTACCAGTGACCCTCCGGTCTCCATCAAGGCCGGACTCAAAGAAGAACTAACCAAACCCGAAACGGCCGCCATGGAACTCCAAAGAATTCGTGCACTCAGGGGACCCAATATCTGGAGTCGTCACACCGCGCTCGAGGTCACCGTCGACCTTGGCCCGGCCAACATGGCTGCGGCTGAGATCCCGGGATTCGAGACGCGCCTGCGGGTGCTTCTGCCCGACCTCTTCTCCGGGGTGCAATGGGCTGAAGCCGATCTCAGCGGTGCGACAGCCGCTAGGGCCACCCTGGCGCATGTATTGGAACGCGTGGCGATGGCGCTGCAAAAGCGGGCAAGGGTTCCGGTTTCCTTCAGCAAGACCACTGCGACGAAAGAGGCCGGGCAATTCAAGGTCGTGGTCGAGTATCGCGAAGAAGATGTGGCACGCGCTGCGGTTGCAGCGGCCGTCCAGGTCATCGACGCCGTCCTGGCTGAACGAACATTTGACGTGCAGGCCACGGTCCAGCAGCTGCGTTGCCAGGATGAGGACTTGCGCCTCGGTCCCAGCACGGGGGCCATCGTGCGGGCTGCCGACGCGAGGGGAGTTCCCACGCGCCGACTGAACCAAGGCAGTCTGGTTCAGCTTGGCTGGGGCTCGCGCCAGCGACGCATTCTGGCTGCTGAGACCGATCGAACCAGCGCCATCGGCGAGTCCATTGCGCAGGATAAAGAGCTGACCAAGATGCTGCTCCGATCGGTCGGCGTGCCCGTGCCGGCCGGCGGTCCTGTCAAGGACGCCGAAGAGGCGTGGGAGTTGGCCCAAGAGGTCGGTGTTCCGGTGGTGCTCAAGCCCCAGCATGGAAACCAGGGTCGCGGCGTGGCCGTCAACTTGAGGACGCACGAGCAGGTGCTGGCCGCTTTCCAGGCCGCAAGCGCCGAAGGCTCGTCGGTGCTGGTGGAACGCTTCGCCCATGGTGCCGACCACCGCTTGCTGGTGGTGGGTGACCGGATGATCGCGGCCGCTCGCCGCGATCCGCCCCAGGTGCAGGGCGACGGCAAGTCCACCGTGGCCGAACTGGTGGCGGCCGTCAATTCGGACCCGCTGCGGGGCGACGACCATTCCACCTCGCTGAGCAAGATGCGTCTCGATGCCATTGGGCTGGCCGTGCTGGCCGGCCAGGGCTACGCGCCTGATTCGATCCCGGCCGCGGGTACGCAGGTTCTCTTGCGCCAGAACGGCAATCTGAGCACGGGTGGCTCGGCCACCGACGTGACCGACCGTGTGCACCCGGAAAACGCCGCACGTGCGGTGGACGCGGCTCGCGTGGTCGGGCTGGACGTCGCCGGCGTGGACGTGATCTGCGGCGACATCAGCCGGCCCCTGGAAGAGCAAGGCGGAATTGTCGTCGAGGTCAACGCCGCGCCCGGGCTTCGCATGCACTTGGCCCCGTCGGTGGGCAAGCCGCGGCCGGTGGGCGAAGCCATCGTGTCCACCATGTTCCCGCCCGGGGAGAACGGGCGCATTCCGCTGGTGGCAGTGGCGGGCACCAACGGCAAGACCACCACCGTGCGCATGGTCGGCCACATTCTGAAGGCTTCCGGTCGGCATGTTGGAATGGCCTGCACCGACGGCATCTACATCGATGACCGGCGCATCGACACCGATGACTGCAGCGGGCCTCGCAGCGCTCGCGCCGTGTTGTTCAACCCAAGGGTGGACGCGGCGGTGCTGGAAACTGCGCGCGGAGGCATCCTGCGCGAGGGCCTCGGCTTCGACATGTGCGACGTGGCCATCGTCACCAATATCGGCGAGGGCGACCATTTGGGCATGGCAGGCATCGACACCACGGAGCAACTGGCCGAAGTGAAGCGCACCGTGGTGGAAAACGTGGCACCCACGGGCGCGGCCGTTCTCAACGCGGCGGATTCCATGACCGTGGCCATGGCGCCCTACTGTCCCGGCTCGGTGATCTTCTTCGCGCGCGATCCCAAGCACCCGCTCATTGTCGCTCACCGCGCGCGCGGCGGCCGCGCCGTGGTGGTGTGCAACGAAACGGTCGTGCTGGCCGAAGGAAACCGGGAACAGCGGGTGACCAGCTTGGGTGCGGTGCCACTGACCCGCGCCGGCCAGATCGGCTTCCAAGTCGACAACGTGCTGGCTGCCACCGCGGCTTGCTGGTCCGTGGGCGTGTCCTGCGAAGTGATGCGGACGGCTCTGGCCACTTTTACCAGCGACACCCGCAGCACGCCGGGGCGGTTCAACGTCCTGGACTACGAAGAGGCAACCATTGTGGTCGACTACGGTCACAACGCCGACGCCCTGGTGGCGCTCATCGACGCCATCGGAGGCATGCCGCACGATCGACGGCTGGTGGTGTACACCGCGGCCGGAGATCGGCGCGATGTGGACATCATTCGCCAGGCTGAGATCATCGGCAACGGTTTTGACCACGTGATCATCTACGAGGACAAGTGCACGCGCGGCCGGCCCGATGGCGAGGTGGTGTCGCTCATGCACAGGGGGCTGGCGCGCAGCACGCGGGTGGCCGAGATCATCGAAACCCGAGGCGAGTTCCACGCTATCGAGACGGGCCTGCGCATGTTGTTGCCCGGGGACTTGATCCTGGTTCAGGTCGACCAGGTGGATCCCTCGCTGGCCTTCATCGAGCAGTTCTTGGCTGCCAACCGCATGCCTGCGGCACCCGCCGCCCGCGTGCAAACAGGCATCAACGCCGTGCAACCCGAGAAGCGCACCCTGCCCGTAGGCCCGCAGGTCGCCTGACGGATTGGCTAGCTACCCGCTACTTGAAGTTGTCGCCCGCAAAACGCCAGTTGACTAGTCTCCAGAATGCCTCGACGTAGTTTGCGCGCGCATTTCGGTAGTCGATGTAATACGCGTGCTCCCACACGTCGCAGGTCAGGATGGGCTTCTGGCCATCTTTGAGCGGCGTGCCGGCATTGCTCGCCTGCTGAATGCTCAGGCTCCCGTCGGGGCCTTTGACCAGCCAGGCCCAGCCCGAACCAAACAGCGTGACCGCTGCGTTGCTGAACTTCTCCTTGAAGGAGGCAAATCCGCCGAAGCTCTTGCTGATGGCGTCGGCCAGAGGGCCGCTCGGCTCGCCGCCGCCCTGGGGCGACAGGCAGTTCCAGTAGAAGCTGTGGTTCCAGATCTGGGCCGCGTTGTTGAAGATCCCGCCTGAGGCCTTCTTGATGATTTCCTCCAGGGCGAGGTCGGCGAATTCGGTGCCGACAATGAGCTTGTTCAGATTGGCCACATAGGTCGCGTGGTGCTTGCCGTAGTGGTACTCGATGGTTTCCTTCGAGATGTGCGGGGCCAGTGCGTCCTTGGCGTAGGGAAGTTCAGGCAGCTTGTGTTCCACGGTCCTCCTCCTTCTTGCTTGGCTAGGATGACACGAATGGCCGCAACGTTACCCAGTCTTTGTGGAACTCACGCCTGCGGGCGCTTGTTGCGGTCCAGGCTGGCGTGAGCCCGCAGATCCTCGGGACGGACCTCCCACAAGGGCGGTCGCGAATAGAACAGCAGTCGACCGTCCTGGTCGCGGCGGTCCAGGCAGCGATGCGGGCAGTCGCCCCGGCAGTGATGCTCGACGAAATTCAGAGCCGCGGCAGCGGCCTCGCCCGCGGCGTCCAGTCGATAGGCCGAATCCACCACGCCCTTCTCCACCAGCAGATTGCGCAGGCTGCTGACCAGGCTGACGACTTCGGCCTCGGACGGATCGGCGTTGGGCGCCCGTCCCTCCAACCAACCCAGGAAGAAGCGAGCGAAAGCCAGCGCCGCATGCTCGATGGCTGCCAGCGACGAGCGGCGTGCTGAGGGCGCCGCTCGATTGGCTTCATTGACGGCCTGGTAGATTTCGGTGGCCAGGTCCAACTCGGCCACTTCGCGCAGCGTGATTCGCGTGGCCGCTTCCCCGATGCGATGCAGGAGCGAATCTCGGCCCTCTTGCTCGGGCCTGTGCGTGTTTCGTGGCTCGGCCGCGTTGGCTTCGGCGGCCACGGCCAGCGAACGCATGGCCAGGTGGACGAGGAACTCGGGATCGCCGTCCGCCATGTTGGCGGCCACCTGCAGACAGAGCTTGGCTCGCTTTTCATCCCCGGCCGCGCGCAGCACGCGGGCCTGGTGGCGCAGCATTCGTCCCAGGCGCTCGATTTCTCCCGTGGCCACCATGCGTTCGAGCAGGACTGGCATGACCTTGTCCAGGCGCCGGGTCATCTCGCTCTCCAGGCCACGGCTGGTCTTGGCCCGGCTGGGACGGCTGATGGCCGCGAGGGCCGGACGCATGACTTCCTCTCCCGGCTCCAGGTACCAGTATTCGAAACCGGGACTGGTCAGCAGAGCACGAAGCGCGTTCGCATTCAGGTGTTTGCGCGCGGGCAGAGGCTCGGGCAGCGCGCGCGCACCGGACAACATGGGCTGCATGGCGCGCATGGCGGACTGAATGTCTGGCTCCTCATCCACGCTCGCCGGTCGTACGCGCTCGCGCGCTTCCTGCAAGATGCTGAGTCCAACCTCGATCGGCACACTGCCTGACAGAGGCGTCATCATCTCGCGCTCGCGCGCGATGAACTCTTCGGCCTCGCGTTTGCTGGCCGGGGCATGCACCAGGGCGTCGCGCACGCCGTCCACCAGGCTGATGAGAAAATGCACCAGGGTGAAGGCGGGCGGCCTCGGGATCACGAAGGTCAAGGCGAAGCACGAATCTCCGTCGGAGCCCGTGGCGAAACAGGTCGCCTCTCGCCAGACCGGCTTGACCTCGCCCGAGTAGCCCTGGGTGCGTAGCGCCTCCAGCAAGCGCGTGGTCACGGCTGCCTCGCTCGCGTCCTTGGTCGTCGCGGCCAGGCCGGCCAAGAAGTCCGCCGCCTCTTGGCTAGGGTTGGCGCCGAGAAGGGCAATCAGTTCCCTGCGCCGCTCGGAGTCGTCTTCCACCGTCAGCAGGTGACCCAGCACCACGGTCACGCGGCCAGCATCCGAGCCCGCCAGGTGGACGAGCGCTTGGGAAAAGCCACTGCGGTCCTGTGCAGGCGTGCTGCGGTAGGCGGCGCGAATGGCCTCGGCGGCAAACGAATCGTCACCAGCCTCGGTGACCATCTCGCGTACCGGAAGCTCCAGCAGTACGCCCCGCTCGTCAGGGGAGAGCGTGTGCGTGGTGCCCGGGGAATACTCCTGGATGGCTGCGGCGGCGGCTGCGCGCTGATGCAGCGGCGCCCCGGGGTCGAGCATGACGGGCACGAGCAGCGGCCCGCAGGGGGTGCCAGCCAGCCAGCCCAGCGCCTCGGCCACCAGTCGCGCGCGCCGCCGGTCGCTCTTGCGCAGGGCCGCGGTCAGTACGAAGAGAGCGTTTTCGTCGAGACGATCTTTCCACGGCGCCAGCGTGGCGTGGAAGTGATCTTTCTGCGGAAATGGGCCCTCCTCGTAGGCCGCAATTCGGGCCATCAGCTCGTCGGTGCGGATGGCAGACATTGCTGGCACCATAGCATTGCCTAAAGGCTGATGGGCAGGGTTTACTATTCGCAGTTGGTCGGCGGCCAGGTTCACCGCGGCGGGGCCGGCGGCCGGAGCCGGTGGCCGGTCTCGGTGTCGGAACCGGATCCGGCCTCCGGTCCCGGTCCCGGTACTACAGCTTCGCCACCACTCCTTGCAACAACTCGCCGATGCGCGCGGCGCCGCGAGCTGCGGCGCTGGTCACGTCTTCGTGTCGCAGCGGCGTGCTCAAGACGCCGGCCGCTGGATTGGCCACCAGCGACAGGCCAAGAACCTTGAGGCCGGCGTGGCGCGCGGCAATGACTTCGTGGACCGTGGACATGCCCACCAGATCCGCGCCCAGGGTTCGCAGCATCCGCACTTCAGCGGGCGTCTCGTAGGAAGGTCCGCACATGCCCGCGTACACGCCTTCACGCAAGGGCTTGCCACCGAGCGCCTGCGCCACCTGCGCCGCCAGGACGCGCAGGGCAGGCGTGTACGTGTCGGTCATGTCTACGAAGCGGGGGCCCAAACGCTCGTCATTGGCGCCGGCCAAGGGCGATAGACCCGTCAGATTCAGGTGGTCGCGGATGCACACGATTTCGCCCACGGCCAGTCCCGGCTCGATGCCGCCAGCCACGTTGGTCACCACGACGGTCCCCACACCCAGAGCTGCGGCCACCCGCACGCCGAAGCCAATCTCCGCCGGCGCATATCCCTCGTACGCGTGCACGCGACCACACAGCACCAGCGCGCTCTTGCCCGCCATCTTGCCAAAGAGGAGTCGGCCGGGATGGCCCGCCACCGTGGTCTCAGGAAAGCAGGGAAGCTGCGCGTAGTCGATGGAGCGGACGTCTGTCAAGGATGCGGAAGCCGCGGTCAGGCCCGAGCCAAGGACGATGGCCACCTGGGCGCCGGTAGCGCCCAGATGCTGGCGAACCGCTTCCGCAGCCACCAGCACGCGGTCACGAAGGCTGGCAGAAAGTTTCATGGTGGGGCGGAGTCTACCAGCCGTGGCGCGCGGAGGTATCAGAGTCAGACAGCGTCGTGGGTGGACAGTCGAAGCGCGGTGCGTTGTGCGCGGGGACTGGAGCTGGAAAATTACTTGAGATATGTTTTCCCATCTCAAGGGCTTCTGCTATTGAGTATGTAAACACCAACCGAGAGGGTGACATGAACGCAAGGAACAGCACGATCGTAAAGTTTAGTTTTGCTTTGGCCTCATTCGCCACTTGTGGCGCGCTGGCAGTCTTCGGAGTCTCCTGCGGGAGCGGCGGCACGACGCCCCCCATCAACACCGATGAAGTGACCTTCAAGGACGGCAAGGCCCAGGGTCCGCTGAATGGGTACGCCTACATCGCGCTCGGCCCTCAGAACAGCGAGACTTCTCCGCTGTGCGAGGACGATCCGAACGATCCGAACGATGTGGCCAATCCGCGACCGATCACCGCTCCCGATCCCAACACATGCGACAAGGTCGGGGCCACGTGTCCCACCACAGGCCGGACGGTCTGGAACTCCACTTCCGCTCTTTGCATAACGGGCACCATCCCCATCGTCCAGAACGGCGACTACACCTCCGACTGGGGGCTCCAGATCGCCATGAACAGCAGCAACCCGCCGGCTGACAGCAGCGGCAATGGCCACACCCTCGGGACCACCTATTCTACCATCGCGTACGACATCACCCCTGCGGCGGTCACGCCGACCAACACCGCCATCCGGGCTGTCATTCACCTCGTAAGTCAACAGTGTTACGAGGATCCCTACTGCGCCACCATTCCGGCATCTGGCGCGGTCCTTACCCTCACTGACTTCAACACAGAGTGCTGGACTAGCACTGTCTGCGCGAGTACCACCTGCAAACAACTCACGGCAGCCGACGTTCCCAACATCGACAAGGTTGGCGTGCAAATCTCCTCGGACCAACTCAACGCTTACACGGTGAACAACTTCTGCCTCAACAGCATCACGTTCGGCAAGTAACCGCAGCCTAGTTCCATCCAAACGGGGTACTTCGGTACCCCGTTTTTTTGTTGTCCTTTGAGATGGGAACCCTGAGAGGGTTCCCATGCCCTTCGGCCCCCCACCCGCCACCCCACCCCGCTCGCTTCGCTCGGCCTCGCGCGATGGTGCGCGGCGAGCAGAGCTCGCCGGCTCCCCACGCGGCTAAAATCCCCGCAGCCAGCCTTGGCGCACGCGCCGTCGGGCCGGCGATGCAGCGGGATCGATGGCGAAGCTCCACTTGCGCTCGGGCGTGCGCACCAGGCGCAGAGTGGTGGTGCGCAGGATCTGCTGGCGGAAGAACGCGATGGTCACGGTCTGGCCAGGGCCGCAGTCAGCCAGCCGCTTGGCCACGGTCGAGGCATCGACCTGGTGCTCGTTGACCGCCACGATGTCGTCGCGGAAGGTCAGTCCTGCCTGCCAAGCCGGCGAATCCGGAATCACGTTCTTGACCACCGCGGCCTCGCCGGCAGCGAAGCTGAGTCCGGCCCAGCCCTGTTGCCGGCGCGTCTTCACCCTGTCCTCGCCTTCTGCCTGCGCGGGTGAACGGGCCCGGGCAACAAGCCCGGCCCGGCGCAACCAGGAAGGCACGGGCAGCTCGGCGGTCCCGTCGATGAAGCGCGAGAAATACCAACCCAGCGAACAGCGCCCCACGGATTCGGCAGCCGCGCGAATGTCACGGACCGTAATCGACCGGCCGCGCCGGCCGTGACTTTGCCACAGGCGCCGGAACACCTGGGGTAATCCGCGCCGGCCCTGGGTCGCCTGCCGAAGAACGAGGTCGAGCAGCAAGCCGGCCCACTTGCCCTTGTCGTAGTAGCTGACCGCGCGGTTGACGTAGTTGTCAGCCGGCTTGTACTGCTTGATCCACGCCTCGAAGGACAGCTCGGAAAGCGGCGTGACGTTGCGGCCGGGGCGGCCGGCGTACTTGGCCCAATCCTCGCCCAGGTCTTTCAGGTACTGCTCGGCTGTGAGCAGACTCGCGCGCAGCAGGATGATGGCCTGCATGTACTCGGTGAAGCCCTCGTGAAACCAGAGCAGGCGGGTGTAGTTCTCTGCGGTGTAGTCAAAGGGCCCGAGAACCTGGTCGCGAATGCGCTTGACGTTCCAGGCGTGGAAGAACTCGTGCGCGGCCAGCTCGTTGAAGCGCTGATAGCCCTTCTCATCCTCGAAGGCCATGCCGGCAATGTCGAGCGTGCACGAGCAGGCGTGCTCCAGCCCGCCGCCTCTTTCGGGCAGGGCGTGGATAATGAACAGGTAGCGCGCGAACGGGAACCCGCCAAAGAGCGCGCCGGTCGCGTCTACCATTCGTCGCAAGTCGGCCAGCAGGCGCGCAACGTCGGCATTGCTGGGACCGGTGATGGTCACCTCGAAGCGTGTGCCGCCCTGGCGAAAGACGTACACGCGGTGGTGGCCTATCTCCACCGGCTCGTCCACCAGCTGGTCGTAGCCAGCGGCGCGAATGCGATTGCGCGTTCCGCGGGCCGCGGGCAGGGCGGTGCTGATGCGCCAGCCAGCCGGTGGTTCGATGTCGAGCAGGCAAGGCCGCGTTTCCTCGCCTTGCACGAGAAAAAACAGACTGGTGCCGCTCAGGAAAGCGCGGTCTCCGTCTAGGAACGACGTGCGCACACTCTGGTCAAAGGCGAAGACGCGATAGCTGACATCGACGGGATGACCACCGCCTTGCACCCGCCAGCGCAATTTGTCCAGCCGTTCACTGGGAATCGCGCGGCCGTTGCTGGTCGTCTGCAAGTCGTAGATATGGCGGGAAAAGTCCCGAACCATGTAGCTGCCTGGCGTCCACGCGGGAAAGACCAGATCCAGCACCGGGCGCTCGCGCATGGCCGGAACTTGCAGCGTGACGTGAAACTCGTGGCTCGACGGCTCAGGCATGGCCACCCGGTAGCGGAGGGGAGTGGAGGCAGACATTGAGACAACATTACCAGGGACCTGTGCTCTGATACGATATCCACGTGTTGGCTGGCCCCATCGTCTCTGTCTCCGTCGACCTCGATCCCGTCGAGTGCTACTTTCGCATTCACGCGCTCGGCGGCTCGCCGGACGAGATTCGACATGTGATCCTGCGCCGGTGTCTGCCCCGACTGGCCGATTTGTTCAGCCGACACGGCATCCGCGCAACCTTTTTCGTGGTCGGGCGGGACCTCGAAGAAGACGACGAGGGCCGCCGCACCCTGGCTGACCTGGCCAACGCTGGTCATGAGTTGGCGAGCCACACGTACAGCCATCCCTACGACCTGGTCCGGCTGGCGAGCCCGCGCATGGCCGACGAGATCGATCGGGCCCACGCTGCCATCGCCGCGGTTTGCGGGCAGCCGCCGGTCGGTTTCCGCGCGCCCGGCTACGAGATCTCGGCTGAGCTGATCGATCTGCTCTGCCAGCGCGGCTATCGCTACGATTCGTCGGCTTTTCCGGCCATCCCGTACTACCTGGCCAAGGCTGCTGTGATGGGGCTGATTCGGCTGACGGGCAGGCGCTCGGGCAGCATCTTGGGTAGCCCGGCGGTGTTGCGGGCGCCGCGCGTGCCCTATCGGCCCGCGGCTGGCTCGCCCTATCGCCGTGGCGACCAGCCCATCATGGAGCTGCCCATCACCGTGACCCCGTGGCTTCGGTTGCACGTCATCGGCACCACTTTAGTCATCGCGCCGGAGTGGTTGCGGCGGCGACTCGCGGCCGCGGCGCTGGGCAGCCCGTTCTTCAATCTGGAACTGCACGGCATCGACCTGGCCGACGCCGAGGCTGATGGGTTTCCTGCGGCGCTAGTTGCCAAGCAACCGGACCTGCGCGTCCCGCTGGCCTACAAGCTGGCTGCGCTGGACACCACCTTAGATGAAGCGCGCAGCCAGGGGGCCACGTTCTTGCCGCTACGAGACGCGGTTGAGGAAATTCAAAAAATTCCGCGATTGTGGCGCCGGGACTAGGATCGGGCTTGGCCCATGGCCAGGCAGCAGACTATCCCTCTTCACGAGCCGCCCAGTGCGGAACGCGCCTTTGCGGCCACGGCCTTGGACGCAGAAGGTCCGGCGATCGAGCATCCGATTGCTGCGGCTGACTCGCTGGTCGGCCAGCGCATCGATCACTTTCAAATCCACGAGTTGCTGGGCGAGGGCGGGATGGGCGCGGTGTACCTGGCGCACGACATGTCACTGGAGCGGACGGTGGCCGTCAAGGTGCTGCGCCGGGAGCTGGCCAACGACGAGAGACTGGTCGGCCGGCTGGTGATGGAGGCGCAGGCCCAGGCCTGCCTGCAGCACCCGAGCGTCGTCACCATCTATTACATCGGCAATTTCCAGGGCGCGCCGTACTTCGCCATGGAGCACGTTCCAGGCGGTACGCTCGCCGAGTACATCCAGCGGGAAGGCCCGCTGCCCTGGGGCGAGGCGCTTGAATACATCATCCAGGCCACGCGGGCTCTGGCCGCGGCCCACGGATGCGGCATGGTCCACCGGGACATCAAGCCGTCGAACTTGTTGCTGGGTGCGATTCCGGCCGGTGAACAGTCGCACGCGATCAAGGTGGCAGACTTCGGCGTGGCCGCGCCCGCCGATGCCGGCGCCGGCGCTTTCGTGGGCACGCCCTACTATGCAGCGCCCGAGCAGATCGCAGGCGAAGGGCCCAGCATGCGAGGCGATGTGTACGCGCTCGCCATAACCTTCCACGAGCTTCTCACCGGCCGCGTGCCGTTTCAGGCCGACAACCTGGGCGCCATGCTGCAACTCCATCGCGAGGCCCCGCGGCCCGAGATCCCGGGCGAGGCCGCGCCCTGGCGGCTGCGCCATCTCATCCGCGAGATGATGGACCCCGACCCGCACAAACGCCCTGGCAGCTACGAGGATCTGCTGGACCGGCTGGAATCACTGCGGTCCAAGCCGCGCGTGGCTGGCGGCCTGGTGCCGCGTGCGGCTGCCCTGGCCGTGGATGCGATGTTGATCGCACCGCTGGGTCAGATAGCGGCCGCGGCTCTGGGACGGTCGCAGCATGCGGCGGCGCAGATCGGACTGCTGCTCTTTGCCGCGTACTATGTCCTGTTTCATCGCCTGTGGGGCAAGACCATCGGCAAGCGCCTACTGGGACTGCGCATCGTGGGCACGACGCGCCCGGTGCGTGTGTCCAACCTGCTCTTGCGCTTCGCGGTCGAGTTTTGGGGGCCTCTGGTGGCGCTGGCCATCATCAGCCTACAGTGGGGCGCAGCCGTGGCCGGCGCTAATGTTTCCTTGTGGGATCGCAGCACCGGGGCCCTGCTGCGCATGTTGTTGGTGCCCAATCTGGTCGTGGCCATTCCGTGGCTGGCCGGATTTCTCTTCGCGCTTTTCGATCACGATCGCCGGGCGCCCCACGATCGGGCTGCCCACACGCGCGTGATCTACGAGATCCACGAACGCGAGCAGGCTGCGGACCACACGTGACGGTGGCAGGGGGCCCACCGCCCCGGCAACCGCCACCCTCCCTGTCACCACTCTTGTCAAGACGCAGTGGTGAATTCCGCGCATCTGATGATAGTCTCTTGTCGTGGACCCTTCACGCTTGCGCGCGCTCCTGGAAGAGATTCGGGACGGCAAGATGTCGCCCGACGATGGCCTACGCGAGCTACGCGACCTGCCTTTTCGTTCCCTGGGCTTCGCCCACGCCGACACCCACCGTCACATGCGGACCGGGTTTCCCGAGGTGGTCTTCGGCTCGGGCAAGTCGGCCGCGCAGATCGCAACCTTGCTAGCCGAGCTGGGTCGCGACGGCGTCCCCGTGATGGCCACCCGGGTGACGCCCGACCTGGCGGCCCAGGTGGCGGCCTTGCTGCCGGCGGTGCGCTACCTGGAAGTGCCGCGCATGCTGGTGTTCGGGCCGCAGCCGACACCGGATCGCGGCCGCGGCGTGGTGGGTGTGCTGTCGGCCGGAACCTCTGACATTCCAGTGGCCGAGGAAGCCGCGGTCACCGCTGAAATGGACGGCAACCGGGTGGTGCGCATCTTCGACGTGGGCGTGGCCGGGCTGCACCGGCTGCTCGCCCATCGCGAGCGCATCGAGGAGGCTGAGGTGCTGGTGGTGGTGGCGGGCATGGATGGGGTGCTGCCCACGGTGGTCGGCGGCCTGTTCTCGCGGCCGGTGATCGCGGTGCCCACCAGCGTCGGCTATGGGGCATCCTTCGGGGGCGTGGCCGCGCTGCTGACCATGCTCAACTCCTGCGCCACGGGCGTGGCGGTGGTCAACATCGACAACGGCTTCGGCGGCGGCCGGCTCGCTTCGATGCTCAATCGGGTGCGCCAGCCATGAAGCTGCGTGGACTGCATGTGCATTTCGACCCGTCGTCCGGGATCGCGGGCGATATGGCGGTGGCGGCGTTGGTGGATGCCGGCGTCCCGGCGCGGGTGGTGGCCGACGCCATCGCGGAAATGGGCGTGACCGGGTTGAAGGTGAGCTTCGAGAAGCGGCGGCGTGGGGCCTTTGCTGGCAAGGGATTCGTGGTGCACGCGCCTGGTTCGCATCACGGCCACCATCACGGGCATCACCACGAGCACCGCGACTACGCCGAGATTCGCCGCTTGCTGCAACGGGCGCGCCTCGACGCCGAGACCAAGCGTTTGGCTGGAGCCATCTTCGAGCGCATCGCTCAGGCTGAGGCGGCGCTGCACGGGGTTGCGCTCGATCGTGTGGCCTTCCATGAGGTGGGGGCGTGGGATTCCATTGCCGACGTCGTGGGCGCGGCCGCTGCCCTCGCGTGGCTGCAGCCTTCATCGGTGTCGTCGACGCCTCCCGTGCTGGGCTCGGGTCAGGTGCACACCGCGCATGGATTGATGCCGGTTCCGGCGCCGGCCACGGCTGCGATCTTGCGCGGAATTCCGGCTTTGCTTGAAGGCGAGGGCGAGCTGACCACACCTACGGGTGCTGCCATTCTGGCCGCCCTGGTGACTAATTTCGGTCCGCCGCCCCCCATGCGCATCCAGGCTCAAGGTTTTGGCGCGGGCACGCGTGAGGTCTCTGATCGAGCCAATGTTCTGCGCGTCCTGCTGGGTGAGGCACTGGGTCGAGCCCTGCCCGCCTCCCCGCCCGAGGTGGTCTTGCTAGAGGCCAACCTGGACGACATGAGTCCCCAGTTGATCGAGCCGCTGATGTCGGCTCTCTTCGCGGCAGGGGCGGTCGATGTGTGGACCACCTCGATCCTCATGAAGAAGGGGCGGCCGGCGTGGCAAGTGTCGGCGTTGGCGCCAGCGGAGGTCGTGGGACCGGTCGAGCAGGCTTTTTTTGGCAATTCGACGACGTTGGGCGTGCGGCGGGTTCGCATGGAACGGGCCGTGCTGGCGCGCTCGCTGGCCAGCGTGAAGACACGCTTTGGAACCGTGTCAGTCAAGTTGGCTGCCGACGGCAGCCGTGTGCTGGGCGCGTCGCCGGAATTCGACGATTGCCGGCGGCTCGCTGATCGGGCAGGCGTGCCCGTGCGCACGGTGCTGGCCGAGGCGGCTGCCCTGGCGTCGCGCCTCTTGCCGTCGAGGGAGCGCAAGCGGGGCTGATGGCTAGTTCCCCGAAAAAGCGGGCCGCGAAGAAGCCGGGACACCGGCAGGCCGAGCTGGTGCGGTCACCGCCAGCCGCCGGCCTGCGCGACTACCTTGAACAGATCGTGGACCAAGCCAACGTGTTGGTCATCGCCACGGACCTTGTCGGCCGCGCGGTCGTGTGGAACCGAGCCATGTCCCGGCTGACGGGTTTTCCTCGCGAGACGGTGGTGGGTCGTGAGTTGTTGCTGTGGCTCTCCGAGACGGGCATGCCGGAGTTGGCTCAGATCATGAAACAGGTGGCAGCTGGCGGAGACTTGTCCAACTGCGAGGTCCGACTGCCGTCGGTGAGCGGGACGGTCGTGCGCGCGGCTTTCAATGTGGCAATCGTGCGTGCCGAGGGCGGCCGGCCTTCCGCCATCCTGGCGGTGGGCCAGGACGTGACAGCCCTGCGTGTGCTGCAAAACCAGGTGATTCATGCCGAGAAGCTGGCCACCGTGGGGCAGATCGCCGCCGGGGTGGCGCATGAGATCAACAACCCCCTTACGTCCATCCAGGCGTGCGTCGAGGCGGTCCTGCACAAAGCCAGTATGGCCACGCAAGGGCGCCTGCCGAACCAAATCGAGCCCGTCGACGTGGAACGGCTCAAGCGCATTCAGGACGGGGCCGAACGCATCCGGCGGTTCACGCACGACCTGGTTGGCTACGCTCGGCCCTCGCGCGTCGAGATCGAACGGCTGGATCTCAACGAGGTGGTCGAGCACGCCCTGTCATTTTGCGAGCATGTTTTTGTGGAAGCCAAGGCCACGCTGGATCGAGACCTGGCGCCCAATCTGCCACCGATTCGCGCGGTGAGGGATCAGGTGATGCAGGTGGTGACCAACTTGGTGACCAACGCGGCGCAAGCCTTGGGAGAAAAGGGCGGCAGCGTCCGAGTTCGAACCTTCCACGACGGGGAGGTTACCGTTGGCTTGGCCGTGACCGACACGGGCAGCGGCATCCGCGAGGAGCACCGGGCTAGCATCTTTGACCCGTTTTTCACGACCAAACCGGCTGGCAGCGGAACCGGGTTGGGACTGTCGGTGGTGCGCAACATTGTCTACGCCCATGGCGGGCAGATCACCTTCCAGTCCCAGCTCGGCCGCGGTACAACGTTCATGGTAACCCTGCCTGTCAGCCATCCCCTGTCACAAGATGTTGAGGGAGAGAAGTCGACCCCATGAAGCCGGAACAGCTTGCCGAGTCCCTAGAAACCGCTGCCAGCCAGCTTGGCGTCAAAGTGCGCTACGAGACACTCGCCGCTGCCGGGCCGACTGGAGGGGGCGGCCTGTGCAAGGTGAAGGGCGAGTGGTTCATCATCATCGATCGGAAGACCGCAGCCTCAGAGCGCGTGTCGATCCTGGGTGAAGCACTGGCCACCATGGACACGGAACACCTGTACTTGCCGCCCAAGGTGCGCGAGATGTTGGCCCAAAAGCGCGCCGCCGCTCGGAAGGCACTAAGCTAAGGGTAATCGACCCACGGAGGCGACGACGGCCGACGATCCGGGCCGCTGGCGGCGTCGGGCCTGCGCTTCCGGTCCTCAAGTACATCAGTACATTCCGGTCCGGTTCTCGGCCCTCCTTGCCAGCAGCCCGGCTTGTCGGCCGGATGCT
>Ga0265316_10000777_pt1 | contig 35225 bp, 33 predicted proteins | sample 4522metaG_FD_202092 | JGI IMG/M metagenome (GOLD analysis project Ga0265316, IMG submission 202092) | Rhizosphere microbial communities from Carex aquatilis grown in University of Washington, Seatle, WA, United States - 4-5-22 metaG | ecosystem: Host-associated > Plants > Roots > Rhizosphere >...
GTACATCTATCGGCTCTACGGCTATCTGGCGTCGCCCGAGCGCCAACAGGACGCCGAGAAGGTCGCCCAGCAGACCATGCAGTCTTGGCGCATCGATCCGCAATGGCAGGCCCAGGAAAAGCAAATCACCAACCAGGCCGTGATGCAGGATAACGCGCGCTCACAGCAGATTCGTGCCCGCGCCATGCAGGCGATTCAGGAAAATGAGCGCCAAACCAGCCAGATGATCGTTGACGGTTACAATCAGCGTTCTAAGGTCTACGACGAAATCTCTCGCCGGCGCGAAAACTCCATCCTGGGCACATCGGACGTGATCGATCCGGCAACCGGTACGCAATATAAGGTGGACAGCCTCTCCGATTACCACTGGATGAGCGATACGGGCTATATCGCGGGAACCAGGACGGAGACCAGCCCGGGTGTTGGTTGGAATGAGATGGTTACGTTGCCTTGATTCATTCGGCAGGTAGCCGTAAGAGTCTTTTTTAGTTCTTGCCCGTGCCGAAGATTTTCTGGAAAAGGTTACGGTGGTCGGCTGGATGGTCGCAGGTTTCCATGGGCGCGGTGCCGTCCAGGAAGGCTGCGTTAAAGCTGGCCGGGCATGAGGCGTCGCTCAGCAGGTTGCTGACACTGTCGATCGCCACAATATCAACGCCCTCGGGCGCGGTGAATCCATTGGTGTCTGAGTACTGCGGCAGCAGCACGGCCTTCTTCATGAACTCGGCCCAGATGGGCGCGGCGGCCTGTGCGCCCTGGAGCTTGATGTCGGTGTAGTCGTCGTTGCCCACCCACACAATGCAAAGCAGATTGCTGGTGAAGCCAGCAAACCATGCGTCGTGGCTGGTGCCGGTCTTGCCCGCCGCGGGGGCGGTGAATCCCATATTGCGCACCCCGGCGCCTGTTCCGGAGCCGGTCACATCGGAACGCAGCACGTTTTCCATCAAACTGACGGTGAGATAAGCAACGCGCGGATCCAGCAACTGTTTGGATGCGGGCGAGTAATCGGCGATGACGTCGCCTGAAGTCGTGCGCACACTGGCCAGCATCCAGGGCTCCAGGTGGAGGCCGTTGTTGGCGAAGATGGTGTATGCGCCGGCCATATCCAGGGGGGTTGCGTCGTAGGAGCCGATAGCCATTGAAGGTGTCCCGCGCGCGCTCTTGATGCCGGCGTCGCGGGCCAGCGCTGCCACCCGATCGAAGCCCACCATGGCGGCCAGGCCGATGGTGGCGTTGTTCAGCGAACGCATTAGGGCGTAACGCGCTGTCACCTGGTCGTGATACTCGCCTTCAAAGTTGCGCGGCGTGTACTCCTGCGGGCCGCCCAGGTCGTAGGTCGTCTGCTGATCGCTCAGGATGGTGACCGGAGAGAAGAGCTTGGTTTGCCCGGTGAGCATGGTGCCTTCGGCGGCCGTGGCAAAGGCGGAAGCATAGACGAACGGCTTGAAAATGGAGCCGGTGGGCCGCTTGGCCACCGCATGATTCAACTGCGAGTTACCATAACTGCGCCCGCCCACCAGCGCCAGCACCTGGCCTGTATGCGGGTTGAGCGCCACCAGCGCTACCTGTGGGTAGATGTAGCTTTCGCCGAGTCTCTTCTTCTTCGCATTCAGCTTGTCCACCTGCTCATCGACCACATGGATGGTGGACTCCACCGCCGCCGTAGCTACGCGCTGCAAGTCGGGATCGAGAGAGGTGTAGATGCGCAGTCCTTCGCGGTTGAAGTCTCGTTCGCCGAGCTTCTGCATCAGTTGCTCATGCACCAGGTCGACGAAGTAGGGCGCCTCGCTGGCGTCCACGCTGCCCGGTGCAAGATGCAGACTCTCTGCCTTGGCGTGCTCCGCGTCGTCCTTGGTTATCGCGCCTGTCTCCACCATGGAATCCAGCACTAGGTTGCGCCGCTCGATGGTCCGGTCCGTGTGGCGGAAGGGATTAAAGTAGTTGGGGCGCTGGATAATGCCGGCCAGCAAAGCGCACTCGGCCAGATCGAGATGCTGCACATCCTTGCCGAAGTAAGCCTGCGAGGCCTCGCCGAAGCCGTTGATGGAGAAGCTGCCGCGCTGGCCCAGGTTCATCTCGTTGGCGTACATCTCGAAGATCTGTTTTTTGTTGAAGCGGTGTTCGAGGTGGAAGGCCACCATGATCTGGGTCATCTTGTACTTGATCGTGCCGGTGTCCGCGACGAAGAGCAGTTTCGCCAGTTGCATCGTCAGCGTAGAGGCACCGCCCCGATGCCTGCGGTCGCCGATCACATCGTGCCATGCCCAGCTGATCATGCTGAAGTAGTTGACGCCGCCGTGCTCGAAGAAGCGGCGGTCCTCAATGGCCAGCACCGCCTGAACAAGTATCGGCGGAATCTCGTCGTAGGTAAGCAGCCGGCGCTTGGTGCGATTCACATCCTCGCTCAGTCCGGTAATGAGCAGCGGCTCAAGCTCATAACTGGACAATGGCTGGCCATGATCGTCTTTGATAGAGGAAACCACGCCGTAATCGATGCGGATGGTTGCGCTGTCTTGCGCGTGAAAAGACTGCGGGCCGGGCCGCACCGTGATGGCCTGCACTCCTTCAGCAAAGGTGCCAAGCGGCGAAATTTGCGAGGCACCATCCGGGGTGTAGCCGGCCTCGTGCAGTTCATTGGCGATGAGGCGAACGGTTAGCTTTTGTCCCGGGCGGACTTCGCGCGGCGCAGCGTAGATCTTAGCGGTCGAAGCAAAGATCGGCTGCTTCAGCCGCTCGTCCACAATGCGCCGATACGTGAAGTAGTAATAGGTGCCGAAGACCAGGACTACCAATGCGACGAATGCCGCTGTCAACAGCGCCGCGCGCAACGCCAACAATGCCCACGGATGCCGCCCGGCAGGTCTTGTCAGCCTAATCCTCAACGCCATTGCCACTCCCTAGTCTCTCAATATGAATCGCGCCCGCCGCAAGTCCCTACGACGGCATCTCGGTCAACAGCGCATCCTCTTCGACGCGCTCCTTAACGAATGCCACTACTTCATTCAATGCCACATCCACGCTGGTTGCCGTCGAGCGCGTCACAAGCTCCACCTGGCCGGCGGCGGCCTTCTTGCCCACGTTGATGCGGTAGGGAATACCCACCAGGTCCGCATCCTTGAATTTGACGCCGGCGCGCTCATCTCTGTCATCCAGCAGCACGTCCAGACCGGCGGCTTCGAGTTCAGCAGCCAGCTTTTCGCCGGTCTCAGCGAGCAGAGCATCGCTCACGTTGGTTACTGTCACTACCACCGTAAAGGGCGCGATCGAGGCCGGCAGAGAGAAGCCGTTCTTGTCGTTCGACTGCTCGATGGCCGCGGTCAGAATGCGCTCGATGCCGATGCCGTAGCTGCCCATGATCGGCGTTACCTCCTTGCCGTTCAAGTCGAGCACGCGCGCGCCCATACTCTCGGAGTATTTGTAGCCCAGCTTGAAGATGTGGCCGATTTCGACCGCTTTGCCGACCACCAGCTTCCCCGTGCAGTTGACTTTCGGGCAGGCTTCGCCTTCATTGACACAACGAATATCATCGCTCAGCGTACCCTTGAAATCGCGGCCCGGCACGACGTTGCGTAGGTGATAGTCGAGCTTGTTAGCGCCGCAGACCATGTTTATGCGGCCTTCGAGGGAGTTGTCTACAACAACCGTAAGGCCATCTTCGAGCGGCTTGTCATTTGGTTTGAGTCCAACCGGCCCCAGAAAGCCGGCCGGTCCATTGAAGAAACGCTCCAATTCTTCCGTTTGCATGGTCCGGAGTTCGGCCGCGCCCAATGCTCCAAGAAGTTTGGTCTCGTTCACCTGATGATCGCCGCGCAGGAAGACGGCTACGCCGTGCCATGCGTCGGGCTTGCCCGCCATGCCGCGTTTCAACGCCATGTACGCCACGCACTTGATGTCTGAGGCCGGTGAAATCTTGAAGAATGCTGCCACATCGGCAATTGCTCCACAACCGGGCGTAAACACCGACTCAGGCATGCCGTCGCCGGTCTGCTCCATCTCGACAATCGGATCAAGCCGCGACGTTGCCTTCTCTAAATTTGCCGCGTAGCCGCAGACTGGGCAGCTTGCAATCAGATCCTCGCCGGCATCGGTGTAGACCATGAACTCCTGCGACTGCGAACCGCCCATGGAGCCGGAATCCGCCTCGACAGCGACAAACTTGAGTCCGCAGCGCGTGAAAATCTTCCGATATACCGCGTCATGCAGATCGAAGCTCTTGTCGAGGCCGGCCTTGTCGATGTCAAAGGAGTAGCTGTCCTTCATCGTGAACTGGCGCACCCTGAGCAAACCCGACTTGGGCCTCGGTTCGTCGCGGAACTTGGTCTGTATCTGGTACCAGATCTGCGGCAACTGCTTGTAGCTGCGCAGCTCGCTCCGCGCGATTACGGTCATGATCTCTTCGTGGGTCATGCCCAGGCAAAGGTCAGCGCCCTTGCGGTCTTTCAGGCGAAACATATTGTCGCCCATCCCCGTCCAGCGGCCGCTCTGCTCCCACGGTTCGCGGGGTAGCAGGGCCGGCAGGTAGAACTCCTGGCCGATCTTGTCCATCTCCTCACGCACGATGCCGATGATCTTATTGATCGAGCGCTGGCCTAAGAAGAGGTAGCTGTAAATGCCCGCGCCGAGCTGGCGGATGTAGCCGGAGCGGAGCAAAAAAATGTGGCTGGCCACTTCGGCGTCTGCCGGGGCCTCGCGGAGGGTGGGAACAAAGAGTTTCGACCAGCGATGCATAGGAATAAAGAGCGTGCTTTCCCGCCGATGTAAACGGCGCAGGACAATATACGACAATCCCTATTCTAAATCTTCTGGAATGGCTGGCACGCGCAGGGCTAGCCCTCGAGTTGACTGGCTCTGAGGAGCAGCCGCTCGAAGGCTCTCCAGGGCAGCAGACGACGCAGCATGAGAATCATTTTCGCGTCTCTCCCGAAGGCATAGCGGAGTTTTGGCCGTGGGTTGTCAAGAATTGCCGCGATGCCGTTGGCTATCACCTGCGGGTTGGCTCTTGGCTTGCTGTCCTGAATGCGCTTCAGCCAATCGGCAACGTGCTCGGCGTTGGGGGAGTTTGCATCTCGCGTACCGGCAGAAACCACAGCGTTGCGGGTCCAGATGTCGGTCTCAAAAGAGCCCGGCTCAACCAGAACAACCTGAACACCCAGCGGCTTCATCTCAAGCCGCAGCGTCTCGGTCCATCCCTCCAGCGCGAACTTCGATGCTGCGTAACTGCCGACGCCGGGGAAGCCGATGCGCCCGGAGATGGAGGAAAGCATGATGATGTGGCCCGATCCCTGCCGCCGCAACTGGGGGAGGAATGCTCGCGTCACCGCCGTCGTGCCGAAAAAGTTGGTGTCAAATTGCTGGCGCAGTTCCGCATCCGACACGTCCTCGGCAAAGCCGGCCATGGCGAAGCCCGCGTTATTGACGATTGCATCCAGAGGAGTTGGGCGTGCGGCAACCGATGCGGCCAGAGCTGCAATCTGACCGGCGTCGGTCACGTCAAGAGCGAGAACCTCGATACGGTTGAGAACGCCCGCTGCCTGTGCGGCAACCTCCAGCTTGCTGCGACGCCCAAGGTCGCGCATGGTGGCCAGCACCTGCCATCCGCGCCGGGAAAGAGTTACAGCGGTCAGCAGCCCAAAGCCGCTGGATGCGCCGGTGATGAGGGCAACTCGTTCCGCGGGCATAACTACCTCCGCGCCTCCGCGTCACTGCGAAGGCTGACTGGAAACACCGTTGCGCAATCGGAATGTCTGAGCTACGACTAGGTAACGGTTCCCTGACACGAGATCAGCAGCAGGGTAACGCTTTCCGCAGTGATCCGTTTATGCGGCGTTCCCCGTGGAATGGTCAGCATATCGCCCTTCTTGAGCGTGAGGGAGGTTGTCCCATCTGCCGCTGGGGCAAGCCACTCACCGGGCCTGGTATTGCGCCCGTTCTTGAGTGCGCCGCCAACCTCGTAGACCGTCGTTCCATCGAGTATCTGGAGCACATGGTCGCGATGCTCATGCACCTCAAACTCCATGGCGCTCTTTGCCTTCTCGGCAGTAAGAGCGATCGTGAAGTTCTTTCCGGTCACCAGATTGTTGTTGCCCCCATTCGCCTGCAGGGCCTTGCTGTCGTCCAGTATGGTCTGCGCGGTAAAAAGCTGAAAGGTTGCCGGAGCCGCTGGCGTTGCGCCTGGAGCCGCTGCTTGTAAGGCGAACAGTTTGACGTCGGCGAGCGCAAGGCCTGCCGCCGCGGCGACTGGCGCTGTACATAGGAAATTGCGCCGGCTAGGATTTTTGATTGCTGGATTTTTCATCTGATTTTCTCCCCCAACAGTTAATCATTGAATGCCCCATTCTGTCAGCAGTCTGTGCCCGCGTCCGGTTTACTTGCGGTTTTCCACAAGGTCGCGCAATTCGACGACGATCTCAACGAGCCGCGAGGCGTGGGTCGGATCGGGGCCCTCTTCGCGGGAGTACATCCCCTCCAGTTCGCGCGCCAGAATGGTTCCCCTGGGCAGGTCAAAGGTGCCCAGCACCCCAGCCAGTTTGTGCGCGGCATCATTGGCTGTCTGTCTCTGCTCTATGGAGAGATTGCCTGCGTTACAGGCCGCAGCGGCAGTCTCCAGAATGGCGACTCGCTCCAGCATCTGGGGCAGAAATCGGGTCCACAATCGCTCCACCGCTTCACTGAGATTGGGCTGATCGATAGGGTCCATGAATCATTTCCAGCCAAGCACGGCGGCGATCTGCGTGGAGAGGGTGAGCGGGTCGAAGGGTTTGAAGAGTACGGCCTCGACGCCCAGATCCGCAAAGCGGCGCTGGTCCGAGCTATGTACCTTGGCGGTCAATAGCAGGACGGGGATGCGCGCAGTGGTGGGGTTCTTGCGCAGTTCGCGGAAGGTTGTGGGGCCATCCATCCCTGGCATCATCACGTCCAGCAGGATGGCGTCAGGCTGATGCTCGATGGCGCGCGCCAGGCCCTGGGCTCCGGAGTTGGCCGATACGACCTCCCAGCCGGCAACGGATTCAAGGCTGAGCGCGGCTACCTCCCGGATGTCGTCTTCGTCGTCAATGATCAGGATTTTATGCTGCATGACTTGAGTGATCTCCGCGTTACTTATCTTCGATGGTCTGCGCCGAAGGGGGAGCCTCTACCAGGTTGAATGCGCTGTCGGGCATATCGGGCGGGACCGGCTTGAAGGGCAGGAAGACGTGGAAGGTGGAGCCGTGGTCGGTATTTCTCTCTGCCCAGATTCGGCCTGAGTGTTGCAGGACAATCGTGCGGCAGATGGCCAGGCCCAGGCCACTGCCTCCTTTCTGATGAGAGTCCGAGGCATCCACCTGCTGGAAGCGCCCGAAGATTGCCTCCAGCTTGTCGGCGGGAATTCCCCGGCCCTGGTCGATGACTGATAGAGTTACGCCGCCGACCCCAGGACGCAGCAGAACTGAGATGGTCGAGGCAGGGGGAGAGAACTTGACGGCATTGGAGAGCAGGTTGGTGAGCACCTGCAACAGCCTGTCAGGGTCAGCGGCGATTTCAACCTGAGTCGTATCGTGGGTTAGCTGGACGCCAGCGGCTTCGGCTATAGGCTGCATCCCATCGATGGCCTGGCGAACGATCTCTTCCAACTGAACCGGGCGGAAGATAAGTGGTTTGCGACCGCTCTGGATGCGTTCCAGGTCGAGGATGTCGTTAATCAGCCGCACCAGGCGGTCGGAGTTGGTGAGGGCGATGCGAAAGAGGTTTGCGGCCTTGTCGTTCATCTCGCCCAGCATGCCCGAAGAGAGCAGGCCCAGCGCCCCGCGGATGGAGGTGAGCGGAGTGCGCAGCTCGTGGCTCACGGTGGAGATGAACTCATCTTTGAGGCGGTCCAGGGCATAGCGCTGGCTGATGTCGCGGAAGCTAAGCACTGAACCCGAAAAGCGGCCCTGATCGAGGAGGGAAGTGATGTAGTACTCCGCCGGGAAGGAACTGCCGTCGGCGCGGAAGAGCGTTTCCTCGCCGGATGATGCTTCATGGTTGACTGCGACTCGCCGCAGTATGCACTCCTCGCCGCACTGAATGCAGGCAGCAGCGGAGCCGTGCAACACATCATGCAACGGCTTGCCGGTTAGGCCGGAGACTGTAGCGCCCAGCAGACGGGCAGCGGCGGGGTTGGCAAAGCTGACCAGGCCATAGCGGTCAACGCCGCAGATGCCGTCTGCTACCGAGTTGAGTAAAATCTCCTGTTGTCGGTAGAGTTCCTCGGCGCGGCCTTGTTCGCCGGAACGCTCAAGCATCTCTCCCAGCGGGGCCGGCCCCGTTTCAGGGGCGCGATTGCGGAACTGAAGCCGAAGAAAGAGTAGCGCGACCGTAACTCCGGCTACTCCGGCTGCCAAGAGTAACGGTCCATCGAGCCGGGGGCCGGCGATCAAGCGCACGGTAATGGCTCCCGCAACCGAGCCGAATGCCAAGCCAGCCAGCACGGGCCAGATACGGGACAGACCGGCGCGGTCCGCCCGCACGGGCTGCCCACTTCCGGTTATCGTTACCCCACGGGTCGGCTCCTGCATGATTCCCCCGGTTTGCAGGTAGTATATGCCTTTGTTTCCAACATCATCTACGACTTTCCAACCGGTATTTCCCGCGATGAAACGCTCCAGTTAACGGCGATCAGTTGGACCTTGAAAGTCTTGCGGAGTTTACCGGGAAGAGAAACGCGCAGCTCGCTTGATATTCAACGGCACTTTCCCTGGCCAACCGTATACTGATTTTATGTTGCGATTACCTTTTTCTTCCCGCCTTCTTCGCATGATCCTGGCCACCGCCGGCCTGTTTTGCATTGCTGCTCAACCGCAGGCCGCTCACGCCTGGGGCAAAGAGGGCCATCAACTCATCAACCGGCTGGCTGCCAGCACGCTGCCCGCCTCAGTGCCCGGCTTTCTGCGCACCGAGGCAGCCGCCAACGAGATCGAGTACCTGGGCCCGGAGCCGGATCGATGGAAGTCGCCCGCTGAGCCGGAACTGGCTGCCGCCCTCTCCCCGGAACACTTCATTGATTTGGAGCTTGCCGATGCGTTGGGTCCCTTGCCGCATCGCCGCCTCGACTTCGAGGCTAAAGTCTTCGCCGCCGGCCAACGACCAGAGAAGATTGGCCTGCAGCCCTGGGAGGCCTCTGAGGTCTGGGAACGGCTGAAGGCGGCGCTGCGTGAATACCGCCGCCTGGCGGCTGCCGGGCAGGATACGCGCGGCGTGGAAGCGGCTGCTATCTTCTATGCCGGATGGCTAGGCCACTACGTGGGCGACGGCTCGCAGCCCCTCCATACCTCCGTCCAATACAACGGCTGGACGGGGCCAAATCCCAACGGCTACACCACCGGCCACCAGATTCACTGGCAATTCGAGGGGCCCTTTGTCGGCGCCAACCTGCATGAACCCGATGTGCGCGCCCTGATGACTCCGCTAAAGCCCATCGAAGGCGATTTCTTTGACAACTATGTAGCCTATCTGCGGCACACAAAAACCTACGTCGAGAAGGTCTATCAACTGGAGAAAGCCGGAGGGTTTGTGGGAGCGGGAACCGCCGAATCGCGGGCGTTTACCGCGGAACGGCTGGCGGCTGGCGCCTCCATGTTGCGAGACCTGATCGATACGGCTTGGGTCGAGAGCGGAAAGCCGGTGGACGACCCCTACGCGGAGAAATAATGCAGCTCAGTTCTCGGCTTTGGCCGCGCTCAGAGCCGGAAGCCGGCGCAGCAGTACGGTGAAGGCAAAGGTCATCAACGCGACCGCTGGGACAGCGATGACCAGCCAGGCCACCATAGCGTGGCCAGCCAGCGAGCCCAACAGAGAAAGCAGATTCAACGGCGAAAGGTGAAGCACGGCGCCTGCCTGTGTAGCCTGGATTGGACCGGAGGCCAGGAGCCATCCGCCCAGCCGCGTCAATGGCACAATGAGAAACAGTTGCAGCGGCATGACGGCGTAGTTTGCCGCCTGAATTGCGGGCAGATTCAACCGCAGAGACAGCGCCAGCAGCGCGCATATTGCTGTGGGAATGCCCACCACCGGAATGCACCCAATGGCAAATCCGAGCGCAAGCGTGAGCGCCAGACGGCTGGGCGAGATGCCCTGCCGCACCCATTCTGCCGCCTTTCGCCTCATTGAAGCCATTGATTTGCTCATCGTCACACTCACACTATCGGTACGCAGGACCGAATGGATTAGTTCTTCCGTGAATTCTCAATAAACGAACCAGAAAGGTTAGCAGAAAAGAAGAGTCCTTCAATTTGGGAAGTTCAATCGTCCGTTAACTGGCCCCAAGCAGCAGACCGCGATTGCGCATCTCGCTCATAACCCTCTCCACCTTCCAGTCGAGCGCGTCGGTTCCATCCACAGTCAGGTCGGCATGAACCGCGGAGGGCCTCACAATGGCCAGGCTGGTAGGCCTGACCGTGGCCTCGTACTGGTAGTGGACCGACTCCGGGGTGCGTCCGCGCTCTTCAACGTCGCGTTTGAGGCGGCGTTTAAAGCACAGCTCATCCGGCGTGTCTATGTAGATGCGCAATTGATAGAAAGGAAGCAGTTCTGAGAAATGGAGGGCAAAGAGGCCCTCAACTAGCAGAAAGGCGCTGGGATGGACGGTCTCAGTGCGGCCCAGAACGCGGGTGTAGGTGGCAAAGTCGTAGAGTGGACGCTCAATGGGCTTACCAATGGCGAGAGCCTTAATATGTGAGGTTAGCAGTGGAATTTCGAGGAGCTCAGGGTCGTCGAAGTTCTGTTTTACGCGCTCGGCCAGGGGCATATGGGCCAGGTCAAGGTAGTAGTTATCAAAGTGGAAGTGCACTCCGCCGAGGGCGCGGGCCATCTCAGCGGCCAGTGTGGTTTTGCCGGAGCCGGAGCAGCCGGCAACCGCCAGGACGACGGGAGGAAAGGGAAGGCGCGCTGCGGAATTGCTCACGGCTAAGCCTCCTGCAACGCGGCTATCCTGGGGGCGAGCCGCTGCAAGAGCCGGGCCAGTCGCTGCTCAACCTTGCGACCGGCCTCGAAGACCTCCTCGTGGCTCAGAGAGGGCGCATCGACGCTGGCGGCCGGGTTGGTGACGCAGGAGAGGCCGAGAACCTCCAGGCCCATGTGGCGGGCGACGATAGTCTCAGGAACGGTGGACATGCCCACCAGGGTTGCACCCATAGTGCGAAAAGCGCGGATCTCGGCAGGGGTCTCATAGCTAGGGCCACTGACCGCCACGTAAACGCCTTCTTCGAGCGGAAATCCCTCGGCCTCGGCGGCCTTCTGGGCCAGCGCGCGGAGCCGTTTGCTGTAGGCCTCGGTCATGTCGAAGAAGCGCAATCCCGCGCCGGGGCGGAAGCCGAAGCGCGGCTCGTTGGGGCCGACCAGCGGGTTCCAGCCCATCAGGTTGATGTGGTCGGCAAGCGCCACAAGCTGGCCCACGCGGTAACCCTCGGCGATGCCCCCGGCGGCGTTGGTGAGGATGACAGCTCTGACCCCCAGCGCCCCTAGAACGCGCATGGGAAAGGTGACCTCAAGCGGCGAGTAGCCTTCGTAATAATGCACCCGGCCCTGCATCACGACGACCGGAATTTTGTTCAAGAGGCCGGCGACGATGCGTCCTGAGTGGCCCTCGACGGTGGACTGTGGAAAATGCGGGATCTGAGCGTAGGAAATGGCGACCGGATCGGTGACCACGTCGGCCACAGCGCCCAGCCCGGAGCCGAGGACAATGCCGATACGGGAGTGGAGCGGGCCCAGCTTGATGCGGAGGAACGAAGCGGCTTCGGAGACTTGATCGTAGTAGGTCATTTTTTGTGCTGGCGATGTGCTTTAGACATTCTACAGGCGCGGAGCAGGGTGGGCTTGAGCCTGAATGAGAGGATGGAGAAGAAGGCGAATTAGATCTGTGGAGGCCGGGGATGAAAAAAAATTGTTGCGGTGATTTTCGGTTTGGGGCTGGGGTGCAATGCGCTGCTGTTTGTGCCTCAGATTGTGGCCGTGTGGAGGAAGAAGAGCGACGTGGGGATTTCGCTGCTGACTTTTGGCGGCTTCAGCGTGCTGCAGGTGGTGGGGATTGTGCATGGGGCTTATCAGCGGGATCTTTCGCTGATATTGGGCATGGCGGCGAGCTTGCTGACGTGCGGAAGCGTAACGGCGCTGACGATATTTTTCAGAGTGAAGAGGATCAGGGCAGAGCGAGCGGCGGGTTGAGGTTTGTTTCCCAGATCCCAAAAGCGGGACCTGGAGTACCCAGCGAGTAACGCTCGAATTCAAGCGGATCGAAGAGTATACTTTCGTTGTCTTCAGATAGGCGGCCTTTATGCGCATTACCTCGTGGATCATTCTCGCCGCACTCACAATTGTGCCCATTGCGGGCGCCCAATACGCTCATTCACAGATACCGCAACCCGGCAATATGGGCAGGCCCTGCTCGGCTCCCGCCCCTATGCCCCTTATACAAACTCCAGACCTGTCCTTCGTTGCTGTCGTCTCTGTTATGCAAAACGTTACTGAAAGTGGGCCTGTGAAGGGGATGCCATTTACAGCAACGGAAACGGAGTCGCATGAGCAGACTTTGGCCGACGGCACGACCATCAAGAGTACCGCAGAAATGCTTCTGTGGCGCGATGCGGAGGGACGAGTGCGTGGTGAGAACACAATAAAGTCGAACTCAGATGCTGCGCAGCAGCTTCATATTGTGGAGGTCTGGGACCCAATAGCGAGGACGGTGATGTCAGTGTTCGGGAACGTTGTTACGGTAACGCATCTTTCAGATTTGAAGCTGAATGGATTGACGGGCTCCCACGCTACCGTCCCGCCACCATCTCCGCCGCTGCTGCCAGGCGTAGCCTCTCATCCGCAACAGGCGACCTCCCCGTTGGCTCCTCAGCCGTCCCTTCTCAACTTAATCAATCAAAAAGACGTAAATATTCACACAGAAACCCTGCCGCCTGACAATATCGCCGGACTGTACATTGAGGGCACTCGCACTATGCATGTATTTGCAGCCGGTACCCTGGGAATTGACTGTGAGTTCACGGTGATATCCGAGACCTGGACCTCACCGGAGCTGAAGATCACAGCGCGCCAAATTCTGAATAGCCCGGGCACTGGAAAAATAACGATAGAGTTGACCAGCATCGATCGCTCCGACCCAGATCCCGCGTTGTTCAAAGCGCCGGAGGGATACAAAGTGATGGACATTGCGTTGCCGGCTGCCGCTACTTCCAGTACGCAACGTTAGCACTGCGGAAGGAACGAGTTGTCAGGCGGCCGGCCAGACTTCCGGCTCCAGTGTGACGACACAGCATCCAAGCGAATAATTGAACCAGAAGTGCTCGGTGGTGGGGGTTGCAAAAAATCCCTCCAGATTGCGTCTGCGTACCACTTCGACCACAAAGTCACGAGGACCGTAAAAGAGCGTGAAGAAGCTGTCCCAATCCACCGTCAGCAGGAAAGATGCATCCGGAGCTGCCAGAGTCCCACGGCTGGGAAATGCGTCCTGGTGATCTCGGAGCCTCGCAAGGTTGAGCCGCTGGATCGGGTCGGTAAGCGGAAACTCCGGCACGAAGATCAGCTCTTCCTGGCCGGTACTTTCAAAGGCATCTAGGAAATCCACTTGCAGCAGGGGCTCGAATCGACCCTCCGTGGGCATCCAGACGGAGTCGGATTGCAGATAGCTCGCGAGTGCGTCGCTGGCCGCATAGTCGCGCAACTCCTCGCCGATCGAGCCGATGGAGGTCAGCAGCGCCTGGTTCACCTTGGCGCAGGTGCTGAGCCCCGTTTGAGCGGCAACCTGGGCCCAGGAAGCCTTTGCTCCCCGGTTCAGAATCTGCTCATCGCTCGGATAGTGCTTGACCGTCTTCCAGGCTAGAGACTCCGGAACGCGGACAAAGGGGTGCAGGAGGACATAGACAGATTCGAAACGACCGCCGTAGGCCTCTGCTAGCGGCGCATCGTAAGGCGGGTAGACAAGGCGTTCGTAGTCCACCCGGTCAGGATAACAAAGCCGGATTGCGTTGAAATGCCCGCACCGCGGCCAACTTTGCCTGGGGTGAGAAGATAAAACTCTGGTCAACTTCGTCAGCCTTTGGAGGGACGCAAACATGAAAGAGATAGTCGCCGTGATCTTCGGACTGGGCCTGGGCTGCAACGCGCTGCTCTTTGTGCCCCAGGTGCTCGCTGTATGGCGCAAGAAGAGCGACGAAGGCATCTCGCTGATCACCTTCGGCGGCTTCAGCGTCCTGCAAGCCATCGGAATCGTGCATGGGCTCTACCAGCACGATCTTTCGCTGATCCTCGGCATGGCGGCGAGCCTACTGACCTGTGGATCGGTAACAGCATTGACGATCTTCTACCGAATCAATCGATTACGAATTATTATGTAAGTGAAAGTTGAATGTTTACATATCCACATCTTTCAAACAATTCTGACATCGCTATCCCAGAAAAATCCCCGCAATCGAGGCCGAAATCAGGTTGGCCATGGTTCCGGCGAGCATGGCGCGAACGCCCAGTTTGGCCAGGTCGTTGCGCCGCTCGGGAACCAGCGCGCCGATGCCGCCGATCTGCATTCCGATGGAGCCCAGGTTGGCGAATCCGCAGAGGGCGAAGGTGGCGATGGTGAAGGAGCGCGGGGCGAGGGTAGCTTTCTGCATTCCCAGCGAGATAAAGGCGATAAATTCATTGAGCGCCATGCGCGTGCCCAGCAGGTTGCCGATTGCGCCGCAATCGTGCCAGGGAACGCCGATGAGCCAGGCCACAGGCGCGAAGAGGAAGCCGAGAATCTGCCCCAGCGAGCCGGGAACCCAGTGCATGTAGGCGAGCCCGTGGGTCCAACCCAGCAGGCTGTCGAGCAGGGCCACGAGGGCCAGGAAGCTGATGAGCATGATGGCTACGTTGAGGGCCAGTTTGCCGCCGTCGATGGTGCCGCGGGCGATGGCCCCGATGAAGTTTTCATCCTTGTGCAACTCGTCCTTGGGGATAACGACCTTGCCTTCGGTGGCGGGAACATCGGTTTCCGGGACCAGCATCTTGGACAGCAGGATCGTGCCGGGCGAGGTCATGATGACGGCGGCAAGCAGATGTCGGGCCTCGACGCCCTGAGCGATGTAGGCCGCCATAATGCCCCCCGAGACGTGGGCCATGCCGCTGGTCATGATGGTCATCAACTCGCTGCGGGTAGCCTTTGACAAAAACGGGCGGATGGTGAGCGGAGCCTCGGTCTGGCCCATGAAGATGGATGCCGCCACGTTCATGCTCTCAGCGCCGGAGATACGCATGGTCTTGAGCATGATCCAGGCCATGCCGCGAATGAGGATCTGCATAACGCCGATGTGGTAGAGAACGGCGAAAAACGCGGAGATGAAGATAATGGTGGGCAGCACCTGGAAGGCGAAGATGGCGCCCTGGTTCGGCGGATTAGACGATAGCAGGCTGCCGAAGGCGCCGGAGTTGGGAAGGCCAAGCTGGCCAAAGAGCACCCTGGTTCCAGCGAAGGTGCAGGCCAGCATGGCGTTGACCACGCCGCCAGCCCAGGTCATGGCGCGCTGGCCGTAGTCGAAGCGCAGCACCAGAAAGGCGAAGGTGATCTGCAGGCCGATGCCCCATGCGACGGTGCGCCAGCGGATGTGTTTGCGGTCAGTGGAACCCAGCCAGGCCGCCAACAGCACGGCCAATATTCCCAACACTCCGACGAATCGATCCAAAATAAACTCCTGATTCCTGATCTCTGAAAACTACCTTACAGCATTGCGCAGATACTCTTCCGCTGTTTCACGGGTAAAGATGCGGCTGACCAAGGGCACTGCGGGCGGCGGGGTTTTGGAGATGCGGATTGCCTCCTTGAGAAGAGCGATGGGCTCGGCCAGTCGTTCGGGGCTAGTGGCGTAAAGGGTGGCGAGTGGCTGCCCCTTCTCAATGTGCGCACCGCGGCGGGCGTGGAAGTCGATTCCGGCATGGGGATCGACGGGTTCGCCGGCCTTTTCGCGGCCCGCGCCGGTGCGCTGCACGGCCCAGCCTAAAGCCGTCGTATCCATTTCCGCAATGTAACCGCTCTCCCATGCGTTGAGCACCTGGGTTGCACCCGGCTTGTGGAAGGCCGCGGTCTCGTCAAAGACAGAGATGTCGCCACCCTGAGCCTCGATCATCTTGAAGAAGACGGCCAAGGCCGAGCCGTCTTCAACGGCGGCCTCGGCTAACTGGTGACCGGCCAGGGGTGTGGCTGTCTTGCCGCCAAGATGGATCATCCATCCAGCAAGGATCAGTGAGAGCTCTCGCAGGTCTTTGCTTTCCGATGGCCTCTTACCACGCAACAGTTCGACCGACTCGACCAGCTCAATCCAGTTTCCTGCAGCGTGGCCCAGGGGCTGACTCATGTCGGTGAGCAGTGCCACGGTACGGGTTCCGGCAGCTTCGGCGGTGGTCACCATGAGGCTGGCAAGGTATTCGGTCTCCTCCATCTTGCGGAGGAATGCGCCGGAGCCGGTTTTTACGTCGAGTACCAGGGCATTGAGGCCGGCCGCGAGCTTCTTGCTCAGGATCGACGCGCAGATCAGCCCCGGGCTCTCCACGGTGGCGGTGCGGTCGCGCAGCGCATAGAGAACGCGGTCTGCGGGAACCAGGGCCGGAGTCTGGCTGACGATAGATGCGCCGCAAAGGGCCAGGACAGCCTCAAATTCTTCCAATGTGAGCGCGGTGCAGTAGCCGGGGATAGCTTCCAATTTGTCGAGGGTGCCGCCGCTGTGGCCCAGGGCGCGTCCGCTGATCATGGGCACGGCCACCCCGCAGGCCGCCGCAATGGGCGCAACCAGAAAGCTGGTCTTGTCGCCCACGCCGCCGGTTGAGTGCTTGTCCACGGCGACCTTATCCAGGCGCGCGGGCGAGAACTTCTCTCCTGAGTCGCGCATGGCGAGGGTGAGTGCGCGCGTTTCTTCCAGCGAGAGGCCGCGCAACCAGGCGGCCATTAGCCATGCAGAGAGCTGTTCGAGCGGTATCGATCCGTTAGCGGCACCGGTGACCAGGAAGCCGATCTCGCGAGGGTCGATTTTGATGCCGTCGCGCGTCTTGCGCAGAATGTCGATGGTGTGGAGCGGAGTGGAGATAGGCATGACGGACCGGGCCTCGTTTTGTTGACTTTGAGATTATCTCAACTTAGGGCGAGATTAGTGTAGGGCCGCATCAATCAGATTTTGATAGGCAGGAATTGCACGGTCGATTCTGAACTCCTCAATGAAGCTGTGCGCAAAACGCTCACCCGACCGGAGAAGCTCAAGGGCCGTGAGCAAGCTGTCCGTAAGGGCAGTGGAGGAGATCTCCGAAGCCAGCCACGCACCGGACTGCCCGTGCAGCATCTCCACCAGACCATCCGAGGCCGGCAAAGCCACAATGGGAAGCCCTCCCGCAGCCGCCTCCAGCAGGGCATTGGGCAAACCCTCGTGCCGAGACGAAAGAACGAAAAGAGTAGCTTCAGAAAAACACACAGCAGGAGAGTCAACGTATCCGGGGAAGCGAACCGCAGCCTCCATGCCGAGCTTCCGGCACTGGGCCTTCAGCGCTGTCTCTTCGGGTCCGGAGCCGGCGATCACCAGATCGGCACAGGGGAGGCGCTCCCGTACCTTGAAAAACGCTTGCAATAGCAGGTCGAAGCCTTTCTCCCTAGAGAGTCTGCCGACGGCCAGCAGATGAGGGCCGGGACCGGTCCTGGGATTCGGATTCACATCCACAGTTGCCCGGATAGCGTCTACATCCACGGGATTGGGCAAGATAGCCAGCCGTTCTTCCGCAATTCCAAAATCGTGGGCCAACTCCGCAGCCATGGCCCGAGTCTGGCAGATGACTCGGTCCGCATGGCGATAGAGCAGCCTGTACAGCAGACGAGTAGCGCCGGGCAGGCCCGCAGAGGCCGTAACGCTCCCATTCTGCCTTATCAGCACACGCGTTCCAGGCGGGAAAAAAGGCCGCAACAGAAGAACCAGTAAGTTTAGGTGCGCCATTCCCGACAAAATAAGGTTTGGCTTCAGCCTGCGAATCAATCGAAGCAACGGGAAGGCTCCTGTGCGCGCCCTTTTTGCGCCGATTGGATGAATGGTTACCCCCGGCGGCAAAGCTATGGCGCTGGCATCCGCTTGAGTGACCAGTCCGAGGTGCAGTTCGTATTTTTCGCGCGAGAGGCTTCGAGCCAGCAGGGCGGCCACCTGCTCCGCGCCGCCGCCGCCGAGATGCGGGATCAGCAGAAGGAGCCTCGGGCGTGGATGAAGGTACATGGAGACCCTTTTCAAGAGCAAGGTATGCGCAAAACGGATGGGACTACAACCTGTTGAGGACAAACCATTTCCATACACAATTTAACTCCTTGACATGACAAGGGGGAAAGATGTTTCCTTTTGATACTGATTTTGTCCTCTCCAGTGGAGAACCTTTTGTTTAGGTTCATGGCTGCGTTGTCACGAGGGGGAACGGCTGAGACGCCGTACGGGAGTGGATGCGAGGCAGTTATTTGTTGCCAGAGCGCCAGTAAGCACTGGGTCCCGATTGCGTCGAGCATGTTTCCTCTTAGCGCCACCGAATCCGGTTTCGGATCGGGACGCGAAACTCCTCAAGGCTGGAGTGACTCGTGCTCAATCGCAGCGTGGATACCGCTCTCACAGGGTTGTGGCCCCTTGATTCTAGGCCCCGCAACCACCTCTCAGATTCGTCAGTTCATACGCCGCATCCGCACCACATCGTCATCGGCATCACCCATCCGCAGACCTGCCTGACCCTCACCGGGCGTCCACGCGCTCTGCGCGAAGCGGGCTTTCGCGTAACGCTGGTTTCAAGTCCCGGCGAATTGCTGGATCGCATGGCGGCGCGTGAAGGAGTTGTGCCGATTTCACTTCCTATACAGCGGGCCATCGCGCCGGTTGCGGATCTTGTGTCGTTGGCGCGGCTTTGGTGGCTGCTGCGGCGGCTTAAGCCGGACCTGACCGAATTCAGCACCCCCAAGGCCGGGCTGTTGGGCACCCTAGCCGCCAGGCTTGCCGGCGTTCCCAACCGCATCTATATGCTGCGCGGCCTCAAGCTGGAAACCTGCACTGGGCTCAAGCGCCGGATTCTTCAGGCAGCGGAACAGATGGCTTCTGCCAGCGCACAGGTTGTACTGTGTAACAGCAAAAGCCTACGCGCCAAAGCCCAGGCGATGGGATTGGCTCCGGCCGACAAGTTGCATCTACTGGGAGAAGGCAGCAGCAACGGCGTCGACCTGGAGCGCTTCTCGCCGGGGCCAAGTAACGTGCGCGAGCGGCTTGGCCTTCCACGCGATGCCTCGGTTGTGGGTTTTGTAGGGCGAATGACCCGCGATAAGGGACTTCCTGAGCTGATTGAAGCCTTCGACAAAATACTGATCGCGGAGCCGGATGCGCGTCTGCTGCTGGTGGGCTGGTTCGATGCCTCCGAAGATGCGCTCGACGCCGGGTTGCGCGCCCGCATTGAAGGCCATCCGCGTATTCATTGCACCGGGTTTGTAGACGATACGGCTCCCTACTACCGCGCCATGGACCTGATGGTCCTGCCCACTTGGCGGGAGGGTTTTCCAAACGTCGTGCTGGAGGCAGCGGCTACGGGCATACCCGTCATTACGACGCTCTGCACAGGCTCGCGCGACTCGGTAGTGCCCGAAGTGACCGGTCTGCTCATCCCACCCGGTTATCCAGAGGCCATCTCCGAGGCGGTTCTCGCTCTTCTCCGCAATCCTGTCCGCCGCCGCCGCATGGGCGTCGCTGCACAGGCATGGGTTCTGGAACACTTTGTGAATGGACGCGTTCTGAGACTGACCGCAATGTTCTACAAAAGCCTGCTGACACAGGCAAGGGCAGGAAAAGAAGGCCGGGCGCAACAGGGCGTAGGCCAAGCATCCAGGTTGACCGCGGAGGAAACTCTAGATGCGCCGGTTTAAGGGGTGGGTGCTTGCAGGGTGTGCGCCGCGGCCTCAGCAGCGCGCAGCACCTCGCCGGGGACAATGCCCAGGATGAGCGTTGCGGCAACAGCCAGCGCCAAGGCTGCAATCACGGCGGCGCCCACTTTGGGAGCGGGAAGCGCGGATTGCGCGTCCCGCTCATCCGTGCGTTGCGCTGCCGCCAGAGCCAGCCGCAGGTAATAGGCCGCCGCCAACCCTGAGTTCAACAGGCCTATGATGGCCAGCCAAACCGCTCCGCCGCCAACCGCAGCCGTGAAGGAGTAGAACTTGCCGAAGAAGCCGCCGGTGAAGGGGATTCCCACCAGAGAGACAAGGAAGAAGATCAACAGGCTGCCGAGCAGCGGCGAGCGGTAGATAAGCCCGCGGAAATCCTGCACCAGGGGGAGCCTGTCGTCGTATCCGCTAACCAGAGTAACCACGGCAAAGATGCCGACGTTCATGGCCGCGTAGGCCGCGGTGTAGAAGCTGGCGGCGGCGATGCCGCTGGTTCCCAGCCCGGCGAAGGCGGCAAGCAGATAGCCGGCATGGGCGATCGCCGAGTAGGCGAGCATCCGCTTCACGTTCTGCTGGCGCAGCGCGGCCAGGTTGCCCACGGTCATTGAGAGTACGGCCACGATCCACAACAGCGGCGACCAGATGGAGCGAAGCGTGGGAAAGAGCTCGTAGACCACGCGCAAAAGCAGCGCGAAGGCGGCGGCCTTGGGCGCGGTGGAGAGCAACGCCACCACCGGCGTAGGCGCGCCTTCGTACACGTCGGGTGTCCACACGTGGAAGGGCGCGGCCGAAACCTTGAAGAGAATGCCCACCAGCATCAAGGCCAATGCCGCCAGAACAAACGAATGATTCGGCGCGGAGGGCGAGAGGTGGGCAATCTCGTAGATTTGCGTGGTTCCGGTGGCGCCGAAGATCAACGCGATGCCGTAGAGCAGGAAGGCGGTGGCGAAGGAGCCGAGCAGAAAATATTTGATGGCGGCTTCCGGCCCGCGGCCCGTCTGCTTGCGGTAGCCGGCCAGGACGTAGGTGGAGATGGAGGAGATTTCCAGTGCGACGAAGACCACCAGCAGTTCGACCACGCCCGTGAGCAGGCACATACCCACCGCGCCGAAGACGATCAGCGCGTAAAACTCGCCCTGGTGGTGGCTGTCCTCGGGCAGAGTGTCGAGCGAGAGCAGCAGGGCTGCCAGCACGATGCCGCAGATGAGCACGTGGAAGAAGATGGTGAAGGCGCTGGTCTCCACCGTCGAGTAAAATCCGGTCCCCTGGGGCAGTGAGAGCTGCCACAGGCTGGCCCAGAGAGCCAGGGTGGTGCCAAAGGCCGCAACCCAGCCCAGCGGACGGCGCGCCCATAAAACAGGAAAGGACGCGTCGAGCAGCATCACCAGCACACCGGTCAGGGTGAGGATGACCTCGGGAAGGATGCGGAAGATATCGGGAACGGGGTTCACCGCGGGCCTCCCTGAGGATTGGAATTGAAACCGGGACCGTATTGAGAATTGAGCGCAGGCCGCTGCATGCCCTTTTCGATGGCCGGCAGCCAGAGCGACGGCGCCAGCCCCATAACCAGCATCAGCACGGCTAGCGGACACAGCACAGCCAATTGGCCAAAGCGCAGATCTTCAGGCGGCTTCGACGTAGCCAGGGCGCTCTCCGGCCCGTAAAAGAGCCGCTGCACCAGCCACAACATGTAGGCCGCGCCCAGAACCACGCCCAGTGAGGCGGCAATCGCCCAGCCTTTGCTCAGGCCGGTGAAGGTGCTGGAGAGGATCAGGAACTCGCCCACAAAACCGCCCAGCATGGGCAATCCGATCATGGCCAGCGTGGCAATAACAAAATACGTAGCCGTTCGCGGCAACCTGGCGGCCAGTCCGCCATATGCGTCGATCTGGCTGCTGGAGTAGCTGTCGTAGAGAACACCGAGGAGCACGAACAACGCGCCATCGACGACGCCGTGATTCAAAATCTGGTAGACCGCGCCCGTGGAACCGGTAAAGGTGAAGCCGTAGATGCCCAGGGTTATCAGGCTAAGGTGGCTCAAGGCTGCGAAGGCCATCAGCCGCCAGAAATCGCGCTGCACCAGCGCCAGGCACGCGCCGTAGAGGATGCCGACGACGGCGAGAGCCACCAAATACGGAGCCGCAGCTCGCGCCTGCGCGGGAAAGAGCCCGATGTGGAAGCGGAGCATCGAGTAAAGGCCTAGCTTGCCGGCGATAATCATGGCCAACGCAACCGGCGCCTCGCTGAAGCTATCCGCAAGCCATCCGTGCAACGGAAAGACCGGCACTTTGACGGCAAAGGCGAAGAGGAACGCGGCGGCTATCCAGCACATGGGCCCGGCAGGGAACGAGCCGTGAGCAATCAAAATCTGAAGCGTCGCGAAGTCGAAGCTGCCGGTCTGAGCGTAGAGCCAGAGCAGCGCCACAAGCAGGGGCGCGGAAGGGATGAAGGTGAAGAGGAAGAACTTGACCGCGGCCTTTGGCCCGTCCTTGCGGCCGTACATGGCGATCAGGATGGCCATGGGAACGAGCGACAACTCCCAGAAGGCGAAGTAGAGCATCAGGTCGAGTGAGAGGAAGACGCCGATGATCGCCGTCTGCTGGACCAGGAAGAGCGAATAGAAGATCTTGCGCCGCTCCTTGATGGCGTTCCAACTGGCCACCACGCCGATGGGAGCCAGCAGCCCGGTGAGGACGACGAGCCAAAGGCTCAGCCCGTCCACGCCGACGTGGTAAAAGATGGCCGGATTATCGATCCACGGACGGTTGATCTCGAATTGGAAGCCGGTCTGGCCGAGGAGGAAGTGCGCGGGCAGGTGCAGCGTCAGGCCGAATGTGCCGAGCGCCGTCAAGAGGGCAATCCAGTTGGGCAATTTTGCGCGGTCTGGCACAAGCGAGACCAAGACCGCTCCAGCCAGCGGAAGCAGGAGGATCAGGGTGAGAATCGAGTTGTTGATCGCTGTCATTCTCAGTGCCCCGCTATCTTCCAGATCAGGTTTAATGAAGCCGGCCAAACCGTGGACCACGGGACCACGATAAAGAGCAGCGCCGCCGCCGCTCCAGCGGCCAGCCATGCCGCATACGAGCGGATATTGCCCGACTGCCAGCGCTGCAACAGCGCCCCGGCAAAGGTCGCCGTGCCTCCCAGCAGCCATGCGCCGCCGCCTAGAAGAGCCGTATCCACAAACCAGCCCAGCAGGTATTTTGAGAAGCCAAGCAGCGGCTTGACGACCGTGTAGCCATATAACTCATCCACGTAGTACTTGTTCAACACCAGCTCGTAGCTGCCGGGGTTGTTCGCGGCCATCTGTGCCGCCCGGCCCGGCCTCTGGCGATAGAAGCGGTCGGCCACCAGCCAGCCCAGCAACGCCACGGCAACGGCAGTAATGCTCAGGATCACTTCCAGATGTGCGCTGCCCGACTCCGCTGCCTTCAGGCCTGTGGATGGCGCAAGAAATGCGCCGAAGCGCCCCATGCCAATCCACCCTCCGCAGATCGAAAGCGCGGCCAGAATCACCAGCGGAACCATCATCGATAGCGGGCTCTCGTGCGGATGCACATCGGGCGATCGCGACTCGCCGAGAAACGCCTTGTACCAGAGCCGGAACATATAGAACGAGGTCAACAGCGCCGTCACCAGGCCCACAAACCACAGCACCCGGCCATTCGCGCCCTGCGTATAGGCCGCGTAGAGAATCGCGTCCTTCGAGAAAAATCCGGCAAAGGGGAAGATGCCGGCGATGGCCAGCACGCCCACTGTGGTCACGGCAAAGGTGACGGGCAGCTTCTTCCACAGGCCGCCCATCTTGCAGAGATCCTGTTCGCCGCCCATGGCGTGAATCACCGAACCCGCGGCAAGGAAGAGCAGAGCCTTGAAGAAGGCGTGGGTCATCAGATGAAAGATAGCCGCCGAGTATGCAGCCACGCCACAGCCCAGGAACATATAGCCCAGTTGCGAGATCGTCGAGTAGGCTAGTACGCGCTTGATGTCGTGCTGCACCACTCCGATAGTGGCGGCAAAGAGAGCAGTGGCCGCGCCGACGATAGCAACCACGCTCAGCGCGAAGGGCGAGTGATCGAACAAAATGTGGGTCCGCGCAATCATGTAAACGCCGGCCGTGACCATGGTGGCGGCGTGGATGAGCGCGGAGACCGGCGTGGGGCCTTCCATGGCGTCGGGGAGCCAGATGTAAAGCGGAAGCTGCGCGCTCTTGCCGGCAGCGCCCAGCAGGAGACAGAGGGCGATGATGGTGAGCACACCACCTTGCCAGCCGGGGTTTGCGGTCAGCTTTTCGCCGATGGCCGCGAAGGTCAACGTGCCGAAGTTGGCCAGCAACAGAAACATTCCGATCAGGAATCCGAAGTCGCCGATGCGGTTGACGATGAATGCCTTCTTGCCCGCGTCTGCAGCGGATTTCTTCTGAAAGTAGAAGCCAATGAGCAGGTACGAGGCCAGGCCCACGCCCTCCCAACCCACAAACATCACCAGAGCGTTGCCAGCCAGCACCAGCACCGTCATAAAGAACAGAAACAGATTCAGAAAGCTGAAGTAGCGCGCGTAGCCTTCGTCATCGCTCATGTAGCCGACGGAGTAAACATGAATCAGGAAGCCCACGCCGGTGACCACCAGCAACATGACCAGCGAAAGCTGATCGAGAACAAAACTGAAGTCGATGTGCAAAGCGCCAGAGTCGATCCAGGCCAGCGGGCAGGTTTCAGTTAGGGGCAGGGAAGCAATGGCCGGTATGAATCCCTTGCCCATCCCGAAGCAGCCCAAGACAGCAATCAGAACCAGGCCGAAGGCGGCCAGCGGCGCGATGAGCGCGACCGTAGTCACCAACCATTTTGGCAACCGCCTACCGAGGATTCCATTGATGAGGAATCCGGCGAATGGCGCTAGTGGAATCAGCCGGAGATGGAAGTATGCGTTCATAGTTTCATCAGGTCGATGCGATCGACGGCCAGGGTTGCTCGCGCGCGAAAGACGGCAATAATGATGGCCAATCCCACGGCAGCTTCTGCCGCGGCCACCATCATCACAAAAAAGACGAATATCTGGCCCTTCACCGCATGCCACTCATGGGCGAAGGTTACAAAGGATAGATTCACGGCGTTGAGCATCAACTCAATGGACATGAAGACGGTAATCAGGTTGCGCTTGATGAGGAAACCGATCACTCCGAGCGAAAACAACACCGCGCTCAGCAGCAGATACCAGGAGAGAGGAACCTCTTGCGAGAAAAGTGAGTTCACTTGGTCCCCGTCCTTTCTCCGCTGCCGCGACTGGCCAGCGCAACGGCGCCCAGGATGGCGATGAGGATGAGCACCGAGGTTACCTCAAAGGGCAGCAGCAGCTCTGTGAAAAGCACCCTGCTCAGTTCTTCGATATTTGTGCCGTTCTTTACGTTGGTGAGGCCTTCGCCGAGTGTCGCCACGCCCAGCCCCTGCGCCTTAAGAATCACTGTGGCGATGACGCCCAGGATGACCACCACAGCTGGAAAGCCCACGGCGCGCGCCACGCGGCTGCCTAGGGTGCGCTCTTCACGGCTGGCGTTGAGCAGCATGACCACAAAGGTGAAGAGCACCATGATGGCGCCGGCGTATACGATGACCTGCGCAGCGGCCAGAAACTCAGCGCCCAGAAGCAGGTAAAGCACGGCCAGCGAGACCATCACCACAATCAGCGAGAGGGCGCTGTTAATGGGATGGCTCTGGAGCAGAAGGTTGATGGCTCCAGCCAGACAGAATCCGGCAAACACGATAAACAGGATCAGGTGCATCGTTCCCTGGCGTTCAGGTTAAGTGCGGCTGAAAAAACGGCCGGCTAAGGAAGAAGAGTAGTGGAGAAGACGGCTCAGGTTCTGGAAAAATCCTCCCCGATTCAATTTCCATGATACGCAAGCCAAAGGCTTGTACCCACAATGTTCAAAATGGCCAGCGGCATAAGGATGCGCCATCCGAAGTTCATCAACTGGTCGTAGCGGAAGCGGGGCAGCGTTCCCCGCACCCAGACGTACAAAAATAGGAAGCAGAAGACCTTGGCCACAAACCAAAAGACGGGAAACAGGGCATGGACAAGGATGTTCTCGGGCGGAGGAATCAGATTGCCGAAGGGGCTGGTCCATCCTCCCAAAAAGAGCAGCGTAGCAACGCAGCCCACGTTGATCATGTTGCCGTACTCAGCCATGAAAAACATGGCGAACTTCATTGAGCTGTATTCCGTGTGGTAACCCGCCACTAATTCACTCTCTGCCTCGGGCAGGTCAAAGGGAGAGCGGTTGGTCTCTGCATAGGCCGCCATTAGGTAGATGAAGAAGGCGAAAAACTGCATTCCGCCGAAGATATTCCAGGTGAGCATACCCTTGGTCGCCTGTTGTTCCACGATGACGCGCAGGTTGAGCGATCCGGCGCGCAGCACCACGCCGACCAGCGAAAGCCCCAGCGCCAGTTCGTAGCTGATCAGTTGCGCCGAGGAGCGCAGCGAGCCAAGCAGCGAGTATTTATTGTTCGACGACCACCCGGCGAGCGCGATGCCGTATACGCCGATGGAAGTGACGCCCAGAATCACCAGCAGACCAATGTTCACGTCGGCGATCTCGAAGAGATGCATTCCGGCGGGGCCCACATTGGGCTCACCGAAGGGAACTACGCCGATGATAATCAACGCGCAACCCAACGCCAGGATAGGGGCCAGCAGATAGAGCGGCTTGTAGACTCCGCTGGGGATCAGGTCCTCTTTCATGAAGGACTTCGCCCCGTCCACCAGCGGCTGCAGCAAACCGAAGGGGCCCACGCGGTTGGGGCCCCAGCGATTCTGGATGCGGCCCACCAGCTTACGCTCCAGCAGCACGGTGTAGGCGACGCCCAGCAGCATCACCACCGTCACCACAGCCACCTTGAGCAGGCTCCACAGAATAAACTGCAAGATCGTCACTGGTCTATTGCCTCACTTGCCCAACTTCGTACTGCGTCATAACACCTTCAACCCCGCATAGCGCGCCTGATGCTTTTTCAGTTCAGTGAGCGCCGGGCTGTAGCGGCCCAGCGTTCCAGAGGTAAACAGTCCATCGTGGGCGGGAACCACAAGGTCAGGCCCGGCCAATTCAGAAACAAGTACAAAGCCCGGCTCCGTCCCCACATCGTTGCCGCCAAAGAGGTTGATCCGGTCCACTGCATAGCCCGGAACCAGCCGGACAATTTCGTCCAATACTGCAATCGGATCAAAGGGGCTGAGCTTTGGTTCCAGATTGTTGGCTGCAAGCCACACCGAGTGGCGATCGGCCTCGCCGGACTGCGCGCCGCGCGACTGGCCCATGTCGGCCGTAACGCTGCTCGTCCCGAATGGAACAAGCGTTTTTACATCCGCGCCTATCGCTCCGGCCAACCGCACCAGAATCTCGAACTCCGGCTTCACTCCCGCACGGTCGGCTGCCTTCTTCGCCAGTTGAAGATCGCCGAAGCTGTTGGTCACTGTGCCGGTCTTCTCATAGAGGCTGGCCGCCGGAAAGACCACATCGGCCAAAGCCGCCGTCTCAGTGAGGAATAAGTCTGCGACGATCACGAAAGTATGTTTCAGGGTTTCAGGAACAACTTGCGGATCAACTACCGAATTAGCTCCGACAATCAGCAGCGCGCCGAGTTCGCCTTTGCTTGCCGCATCAAACATCTCCGGCAGTGTCTTTCCGGGCGTTGCGGGCAGACCGGGATACTCAGCAAATGCGCCGGGAGCCATAACCGGCACGTATCCAGGCAACAGATCGGGGAGCAGGCCCATGTCCGCGGCCCCGCGCGAGTTGGCATGGTCGCCGAGGAATGCAAATTTTACGTTTTCGCGTTTTAAGCCCCACTTGACTATGGTCTCTACGTCGTAACCGCGATACTCCTGGCCGAAGACGACAACAAGCGACTCCTCAGCCCGGACAGCCTTGCTGAAGTCGGCTTCGCTGTGGTCAAGAAATGCAGCGAGGTCCTTGTAGCCATCCGCCGGCAACTCTTGTGCGGCTTTGGCCATTCGGTCCAGCTTGATGGGCCTGTCATTGGCGACGTAGAGCCGGGCGCGGTTCAGCCGCACATTCGTGCGCAGAAGCCACGCCAGCAGCGGATGCTCCTCGGTGGGATTGCCGCCCACGAGCAGAATCGCCGGAGCCGCGGCAATCTCGCGCAAGCTGGCCGCTTTATTTTTGTGCCCGGCCAGGGCGCGCGCAAAGGCCGCGTAGTCCGTAGTGCGCTCGTGGTCGATGTTGTTGGTCCGGAGCACCGTCCGCGCAAACTTCTGCAGCAGGTAGTTCTCCTCGTTCGTGTTCCGGTTCGATCCGATCACGCCAATAGCCGAGCCGGATTTACTGTCGCGGATCTCTTTCAGCTTGCCTGCCGCCAGGCGCAGTGCATGCTCCCAGGTGGCCGGTTCCAGCTTGCCCGCGGCGTTGCGCACCAGTGGCTTGGTCAGCCGCTCCTGATTATCGACAAAATCGAAGCCGAAGCGACCCTTGGCGCAGAGGAAATCGCCGTTGATGCCGCTCTTGTCACGATTGTCTGCGCGCACAATCTCAGCGCCGTCGTTGGTCTGCCGTACGCCAAGCGTCACCTTGCAACCGTCGGCGCAGTGCGTGCAAATTGTGGAAATGTGGTTCATCTCCCACGGCCGAGTCTTGTAGCGATAGCTGCCGCTGGTCAGAGCGCCCACCGGGCAGACGTCGATGCACATGCCGCACTGTTCGCAGTCCAGATGGTCGCGTCCATTGGGGGCAATCACCGCGTTGACGCCGCGATTCTGCACACCCAGCGCCCACACGTCCATGCCCTCGCCGCACATGCGTATGCAGCGGTAACAGAGGATGCAGCGCGGGCGGTCGTAGTAGACGGCGGGCGACCACCGCTGCTCTTCGCGGTGGTGTTTGGCCTCGGCATAGAGACTCTCGCCGGCGCCGTACTTGAAGGTCATGTCCTGCAATTCGCACTCGCCGCCCGCATCGCAGACCGGGCAGTCGAGCGGGTGGTTGCCGAGCAGGAGTTCGATGGTCGATTTGCGCGCCTGGGCAATCTCTTCGGATTCGGTGATGAAGACCTGGCCCTCGGCGACGACTGTGGTGCATGCGGTTTGCAGCTTGGGAATCTTCTCCTGGCGCACCACACACATGCGGCAGGCGGCCTGCAGGCTGAGGCCGGGGTAGTAGCAGAAGGCAGGAATCTCGATCCCCGCCTTGCGGCAGGCGTCAATCAGCAGCGTCCCCGCGGGAGCCGTCAGCTTCTTCCCATCGACAATGAAGGTTACGTCCGCCATTCCTCTCCAGCGCCCTTAGATCACAGCCACTTCTACGTGCTTTGCGAACGGGCAGGGCTTGCCGTTCAGGTGCTCCTCAAACTCCTTGCGGAACTTCTTAACAAAAGCAATCGTGGGCATCGCCGCCGCGTCGCCTAATGGACAAAACGTCCGTCCCAGTATGTTTTCCGCCAGGTATTGAATGTTGTCGATGTCCTTGGCTTCGCCAAATCCTGCATGAAAACGAGTCAGCGATTTCTTCAGCCAGTCAGTACCCTCGCGGCAGGGAATGCACCAGCCGCAACTCTCGTGCTGATAGAAGCTGATTGTCCGTAGCGCAAACTCCACCATGCAAGTCTGGTCGTCGATGACCACCACGCCGGCCGAGCCCAGCATCGAGCCCGCCTTGCTCACTCCCTCGAAGTCCATGGGAATGTCGATTTCCTCGGGCAGCAGCACCGGAGTCGAAGAACCGCCGGGAATGACAGCTTTCAACGCGCGCCCGCCGCGCACTCCGCCAGCCACGTCATAGATCATTTTCTTCAGGTTGTAGCCCATCGGCAGTTCATAAACGCCGGGCCGCTCCACGTGGCCGCTGATGCCGAAGAGACGCGTTCCGCCGTTGCGTTGCGTGCCCACCGCCGCGTAGGCCGCGCCGCCCATCGCGATCACATGCGGAACGCTGGCGATGGTCTCGGCGTTGTTGATGACCGTAGGACCGCCGTATAGTCCGACGATGGCAGGGAAGGGTGGCTTGATGCGCGGCACGCCCCGCTTGCCTTCCAGCGACTCCATCAGCGCCGACTCCTCGCCCACCTCGTAGGCGCCGGCTCCGGTCTGCGTGATGATCTGGAACTCGACGCCGCTCCCGAAGATACTTTTACCGAGGAAGCCCCGCTCGTAAGCGTCTGCGACGGCCTTCTCCATGATCTCCAGCAGATAACGATACTCACCGCGCAGATAGATGAAGCCCATCCGAGCGCCGACAGCAAGGCCGGCGATGATCGTACCTTCAATTACTGCATGAGGATCGTGCAAAAAGATCAAGTGATCCTTGCAGGTTCCCGGCTCGCTCTCGTCGCCGTTGACCAGAATGTATTTGGGCTTGTCAGAGACCTTCGGAACGAACGACCACTTCATGCCGGCAGGGAAGCCCGCGCCTCCGCGCCCGCGCAGGCTGCTGGCCTTCATCTCGCTGATGATCCAGTCAGAGCCTTGCTCAAGACACTTTCTCGCCGCCGCATAGCCGCCTAGTTCTAGATAGCGGTCGATCTCTGCCGCACCCTGCCCAAAGCGTCGCGAGACGATTTTCACCTCATCGGGATGGGAGACCAGCCTAGGCATCGGATGCCTCCGCTTCGGCTTGGCCGCGATAGCCGTCCAGAATGCCTGAGACCAATTCGAGCTTCATCTCATCGTGAAAATCGTAGTTGACCTGAATGGCCGGAGCCCACGAGCAGGCCCCGATACACTCGACCTCTTCCAGCGAGAACAACCCGTCCGGCGTGACGCCTTTGGGGCCGATTCCCAACTCCTGCTGGAAACGCTCGGAGAGTTCGTAGGCCCCGCGCAACATGCAACTGATGTTGGTGCAGATCTGCACGTTGTATTTGCCTGCCGGCTTGAAGCGCAGCATGGAGTAGTAGCTGGCCACGTCGCGCACTTCGAGCTCGGTGATGCCGATGCGCTCTGCGACCTCCGCAATGACCGCGTCGGAGAGGTAGCCGATCTCGTCCTGTGAGTAGAGCAGCATGGGAACCAGTGCCGAGCGGCGGAGCGGGTACTTCAGGACCAGCGCGTCGAAGCGCGCCGACAGCCGGGGCGAAAAGAGGGTCATAGTCTCAGCGCTCATCGGTCGATCTCCCCCAGCACGATGTCGATAGAACCGATGACCGCCACCAGGTCGGCCAGCATGCGCCCCTTGCACATGGTCTCAACCGCTTGCAAAGTGGCGAAGGAGGGATAGCGCATGTGGACCCGGTAGGGCTTTGCCGTGCCGTCTGAAACCACATAGTATCCCGCCTGCCCGTGGCCCATTTCAATTGCCTGATAGACCTCGCCGGCAGGCACCTCGAAGCCGTCGGTGACGATCTTGAAGTGATGAATGAGCGCTTCCATCTGGGTCTTCATCTTCTCGCGGTCGGGCAGCACGATCTTGGGCGCGTCGGCCTTCAGCGGTCCCTCGGGCATACCGTCCAGCGCCTGCTGAATGATCTTGATGCTCTCGCGCATCTCAATAAGCCGCACCTCATACCGCGCCCAGCAGTCGCAGCCGGTGGAGACAGGCACCTTGAACTGGAACTTCTCATAGCTTGAGTAAGGAATATCGCGGCGCAGGTCGAAGTCCACACCCGAGGCACGCATCGGAGGGCCGGTCACACCCAGCGCGATGGCCTCCGCGGCCGAGAGCATACCCACGCCTATCAGCCGTCCCCTGAAGATTGGATTGCCGGTCAGCAGGTTCTCATACTCGTCGATCTTCTCCGGAAGCATGTGGATAAACTCCTGCACGCGGTCGAAGAAGTCCAGCGGCGGCTCCATCGAGACGCCGCCGATGCGGATGTAGCTGGTCATCATCCGCTGTCCGGCCAGGCCCTCGAAGATTCTCAGGATCTCTTCGCGTTCGCGGAAGGTGTAGAGGAAGACGGTCAGCGCGCCAATGTCCATGGCGTGGGTGCCCAGCCAGATCAGGTGCGAGTTGAGGCGGCTCAACTCCGCCAGCAACACGCGGAGCCACTGCGCCTTGGCGGGAATCTCCAACGCAAGGAGTTTTTCGACGGCCAAAGAGTAGCAGAGGTTATTGGCCAGCGGATCCAGGTAGTTGACGCGGTCTGTGAGGGGGACCACCTGCTGGTAGAACTTGGCCTCGCAGGTCTTCTCTATGCCGGTGTGCAGGTAGCCGATCTCAGGGTAGACGCGGACGACGATCTCGCCGTCAATCTCCAGCACCAGGCGCAGAACGCCATGCGTGGCGGGGTGCTGCGGCCCCATATTGATGACCATGTGCTGGTCTTTGGCGCCTTGCGCCGGTTCCAGGACGGGCATTCCTGCTGTGGATTCGCTCATCAGCGGTAGCCCTCCACCGGATAGTCTTTGCGCAGGGGATGGCCCTGCCAGTCGTCGGGCATCATGATGCGGCGCAGGTTGGGGTGGCCATCAAAGCGGATTCCGAAGAGATCGAAGACCTCGCGCTCGTAAAAGTTAGCCGAGGGCCATACCGGCGTGATCGATGCGATCGACGGGCTATCGCCCTCAAGCAATACGCGCAGCCGGATGTACTCCTTATATGCATGCGAGAGAAGGTGATAGCTCAACTGGAAGCGCGGCGAGGCAGGGAACCAATCAATCGCGGTCATGTCCTCGAAGAAGTTGTATCCGACCGCCTGCATAGTGGTTGCTGCGTCACAAATCTCCTCGGCGGCAACGGTCAGCGTCAGCTCACCCCGGTCGAAAGCGGCGTCAGTCAGCGCCTCGGGCTTCCAGGCAATGAAAGCCTTTACCGCCGGATGCCCAGCTAGCCCTTCAAGGACGGCGGCCTTGCCTATGAGTGTGTTCGTCAAAGGTCCGCCTTGTCCTGGCTCCAGTTTAGGATGCCCTTGCGCACAATGTAGAAGAGCCCTACGGCCACAAAGCCCAGGTAGACCACCATCTCCCAGAATCCGAAGTAGCGGGGAACACCGGTAAGCGCAGGCAGCTTGCGGTAGACCACCGCCCAGGGCATGATGAAAACCGCTTCCACGTCGAAGAGGATGAACAGCACGGCCACCATATAGAAGCGCACGCTGAATCGCCCGCGTGCATCGCCCACGGCCACGATTCCGCACTCATAGGCAGCCAGCTTGGTGGCAGTATTGCGATGCCGGCCAACAAAAAACGAGGCCGCAACCATCCCCAGCCCCAGCAAGAACGCGGCAAGAATCTGCATTAACAGCGGGAGATACTGCCAGAAATAAGGGATCATTGCCGCCCAATCCGTATAAAGTCGGTAAAATCGCATCCGCCCGCCGGTACAGCCCTCTTCCCGATCAAAAAAGGATGCTGGATTGAGATTAGTTTTTCAGCCTCCTCCCGTCAAGACTAGACAGCGAGGTGAATTAGCGCACCATCAAGACTTGGGCCTCTCAGGTGATGAGTCCGTTGTTGAATGCGAGGTTCGTACCACTGAGAAGAAATGCCATACCGAGGAATCAACTCATAGGGCGAGTTCGAGAAAGGAATCGCTGCGTCCAGCTAGCCATCGCCACACGCATCGCATTTTCCCGTTATCGCACTAGTTATTAATTTGGTACTTTGCCGCTTCATTCAGGCGTTTTCCTGCTTCGCTTACTTGGACTCTGTCTCCCATACTTGTTCCAATTGCATTGCCTGTTGACTGTGGGTGATGCCGATGAGCCATCACCCATGGACGGACACTTCGTTGATGCAAAGCAAAGAACGGCGAATTCGTTCTGTGATAGCCTCCAAAACAAAGAAAGTGTTAGGTACGTTCGTAACCTTGTAATGCAAACCACTGTTGACATAAAAAGGTACTAACGTCATCTGGTAGGTGGATAACGAAGGCCGAAAAAGAATTTTTACCTGATTGTGTGTGGTATTGACCTTACACTCGCATGGGTTTTCGCTAATGATGGGTGTTGAGTGCCTGGGTTGTGCACGGTATATGTGGTTCTTAGTTCATTCAAAGGGCATGGTTTGATCGTCATTTATAGGGAGTAACCAGAGCGCCGAAGTAGGAGTTGAGGAAGATCACGATGGCAGTTACCACAGCAAACTCGTTGCCGATGCTGGTCAATTCACCGGTAGTCTCCGCTGTCCGGGTTCCTGCCTACCGCCGCCGCATAATCGACCCCCGGTCGGGTCGCGCCCTGGAAATTTTAGGGCATGCGATTGAGTACCTCACCGACGAGTATGTGAACGAGCGGAACACCACCTTATCCGCCACGAGCACTCACATAGAGGCCGTGCAATTGTTGATGTCCATTAACCGCCAGGTCTACTTCGAATGCCCTATCGCACCCACCCTTGGGGAGCGCTGCAGTTCCTTCCTGCGAGCTTGCCTCGGATAAACATCTTGGCTCCAGAGGCGGTTCCGTTCAGTTATCGAATCTACGACACAAATTTCTTTTTCTATATTGTGTGCCTCGCGCTACCCGTCCTATCCGCAAGTACAAAGACACGGCGAGGGTGGGTCTCTGGGCAACGCACTGACAGCGCTTCTCTCCGGCGCCGTCTATACTGAAAGCGGAAGGGGACAGGTTGATCGCTCCCATTCGTTTCCTCTGGAACGCGACTCGCGGACACCGTCTGGCTCCCTGGCGGAGCGAGTATATGCGCTGGCGAGTGGAGACTTACTCCGGCCAATGGGCCGAGAAGCTGACCGGTAAAAACGTCCTGAGTTTTCTGTGGAAGTCGCGTTGGGAGTTTTTCAGCTATCTCGCCTGGATGAACCGCCTGAACCGCGAGGTGCGGAGAAGGGCGTGAAGATAGGGAATAGGGAGTAGAAAATACTATCTCGCATGAGATTTGCGTCTTCCCGGTTGATACAGCTTGCGATTTTGGCATTCCTGGAAACGGTCATAGCTGCCGGGGCGCAGCAGTTGCCACCCATTGTGCCTCCTCAGCCGATGCCCGGCACGAGCGCTCGCTCCACCTCTCCCACCCTGCGCATTACCGCCAATGAGGTGCTGGTGCCCACGCTGGTGGAGAAACGCGGCGGTGGAATCCTCTACGGCCTGCATCCGGAAGACTTCGTGCTCGAAGACAATGGTGTGCCGCAGAAGATTCGCGTGCAGGAGGAGATGGACACGGCGCCTGTATCGCTGGTGGTAGCCGTCGAAGAGGGCGGGGTAAGCGCGCTGGAATTCGACAAGCTGGCCAAGTTGGGCCCGCTGCTAGATCTCTTTCTCTCCGACGGCCGTAGCCAGGCGGCGCTGGTGGGCTTTGATTCCAAGCCTCATCTGATTCACGATTACACCCACAACAGCGAAGAGATCAACGAGGCCCTCAAGCATCTGGAGCAGGGAAACGGCGGCGACGCGATTCTCGATACCGT
>Ga0265316_10000778_pt1 | contig 35219 bp, 32 predicted proteins | sample 4522metaG_FD_202092 | JGI IMG/M metagenome (GOLD analysis project Ga0265316, IMG submission 202092) | Rhizosphere microbial communities from Carex aquatilis grown in University of Washington, Seatle, WA, United States - 4-5-22 metaG | ecosystem: Host-associated > Plants > Roots > Rhizosphere >...
CATTTACGCGTTCAAACAGCTTGGCGTCGAGCGCATCCTCTCCGTCTCCGCTGTCGGATCGCTCAAGGAAGAGCATAAGCCTACCGACTTCGTGATTCCAGATCAATTCATTGACCGCACGTTCAACCGCGTCGCCACTTTCTTTGGCGACGGCATCGTGGGCCATATCTCATTCGGCGACCCGGTCTGCGCGACCGTGGCCAAGGCCGCATCCGATGCCTGCGCCAAGGTCGGTGTCGTCGGCAAGCTCGGCGGCACCTACGTCTGCATGGAGGGCCCGCAATTCTCTACCCGTGCCGAGTCAAACCTCTATCGGAGTTGGGGCGCTGACGTGATCGGCATGACCAACCTGCAGGAGGCCAAGCTCGCCCGCGAGGCCGAAATCTGCTACGCCACCATTGCCATGGTCACGGACTATGATTGCTGGCGCGAGGGCCACGACGCCGTCACTATCGAAGAGATCGTCGCCGTCCTCCACAAGAACGCCGACAACGCCGCCAAAGTCGTCAAGGCCGCCATCGCCGCCATGCCGCGTGAACGGGCCTGTTCCTGCGTCTCGGCTGCCAAGTACGCGGTCCTCACCCAACCGGATGCAATTACTGCCGCCGCCAAAGAGCGCCTCAAGCTGCTCTTCGGCAAATACAATGGTTGGTAGAGCAGAAAGCTGATTCGGACGAAACGATGACGGCAATTCCAAAATCCTTACCATCGACCGATCAGCAGCTTGCTTCCAATTTGGCAAAGCTTTGGCCGCATCGGGAGCATGAGGCACCCTCTCTCGGCGGATTCCTTTGCAGGCTGGATCTGCATCGATGGCGCTCGCTCGACACAAGCGAGATCGCTCCTCAAAAACGTGTGCGTTTTTGTTTTTGGTGTTCGGTCGTGAAAATCGATGGCCATATCTACGCGCCCTGAACCGCAAAGCAGAGACTTCAACCATTTAGGAGACCCATGTCCATTACCGTAGTCGGAAGCGTAGCCTACGATTCTATTGAAACTCCCGCCGGACGCCGCGAACGCTGCCTCGGCGGGGCCGCAACATACTTCTCGCTCGCCGCGAGCTTCTTCACAGATGTGCGCGTCATCGCCGTCGTTGGCGAGGACTTCGGCCGGAAGCAGGAAGCCGTCTTCGCTGGGCGCAACATTGATACGCGCGGCATTGAGCACACTGCCGGAAAAAGCTTCTTCTGGGAGGGTTCGTATCTCGAAAATCTGAACGAAGCTCAGACGCGTAACACCGAGCTCAACGTCTTCGCCTCGTTCGAGCCGAAGATTCCCGCGGCCTACGCCGACTCCGAATTCCTCTTCCTCGCCAACATCGATCCCATCCTCCAGCGCCGCGTCCGCGAAGCGATGCCCAACGTGAAGCTTGTCGCCGGCGACACCATGAATTATTGGATCAAGGATCATCGCCCGGCCCTCCTCGAAGTTCTAAAGGGTCTCGATGTTCTGCTCATTAATGACACTGAAGCGCGCATGCTTGCAGGCAACAACAACCTTGTGCAGGCCGCGCGCGCCGTCATTGCTCTCGGCCCTCGTGCTTTGGTCGTCAAGCACGGCGAGTATGGCGCGACGTTATTCCACAGCAGTACCAATCCAAAAGGTAAGGGCGAGGAGCTACGCACATTCAAGGCGCCTGCCCTTCCGCTTAAAGAAGTCATCGATCCAACCGGCGCGGGCGACAGCTTTGCCGGCGGCTTCTTCGGCTATCTCGCTTCGCAGCCCGAGCAAACGCCGGCCGCATGGCGCCATGCCATGTTTTACGGCAGCGTCATGGGCTCCTACGCCTGTGAGCGCTTCGGCACCGAGCGCCTGCAGCAACTCACACGCAGTGAGATCGACGCGCGCTTCAATGTTTTTCGCGAGATCACGCACCTTGACTGAGAAGAGAATCTCCGATGCGGAAGGCTGGGTGGTCCTGGCCTTCTGCATGGCCGCTTCAGGGGTCGCCATCCTCTGGAGCTGGCGACACGGAGCGATGATCAACTACGGCGACGCCATCGCCCATCTGCACATCGCACGCCGCGTCTTCGATTCCCGCACGCCCCGTTTTTCCGAGCTTGGCTCGGTGTGGCTGCCGCTCCCGCACATTCTTCTTCTCCCTTTTGTGCAGAATTACTTTTGGTGGGCCATGGGCCTCGCAGGAGTTGTGCCATCGGCCCTCGCCTGCGTCGCCTCCTGCGCCGGTATCTACCGCCTTGCGCGCACCTGGCTTGATCGGGCGCCCGCTGCTCTCGCGCTTCTTTTCTTTGCCCTCAACCCCAATCTCCTTTACTTGCAGACAACGGCCATGACCGAGCCACTGTTCCTCTGCGAATTCATCTGGATCGTGGTCTGGCTGGTGGAGTGGCGCGCCGCCCTCGATGAGGAGACTGTAGCCGACGGCTCCAACCCGCACTCGGTGCCGTCCTCGCCGCGTTCCAGCATTGCGCGCGCAACGCGCCTCCAGATCTGCATCGCCATCGTCCTTGTCGCTGCCATCTTTACGCGCTACGACGGCTGGATCATCGCGCTCACCGCATGGTCCGGCATTGCGATCACGCTGTTTCGTCGCGCCGCTGCGGGCGAGCGCTCGCGCCTCGCCTCGCCGGCCTTTTGGCTTGCCACTACTGCAATTGCCGCTGCGCCGCTTCTCTGGTTTGTCTACAACTCCGTCTGCTTCGGCGACTGGCTCTTCTTCGCGCGCGGGCCCTACTCCGCTCACGCCATCGAACTCCATACCGCAGCCAATGCGCCCGGCTGGCCGCCGCATCCCGGCTGGCACAGTCCGTGGGTCGCGCTCCTCTTCTATCTCAAAGTCGCGGAGCTCGACTCCGTCGCCGCGCCCGGCTGGGGCAATCTCTGGGGCAACTTGGTTCTGGGTCTCGCCATGCTCGGCATCGCCCGAGCTTGGCTCGTGGAAAAAGCCCGCCGCCGCGCAATCGCCTGGACGCTTCTCCTCTGGCTGCCCGTCCCCTTTTACGCATGGTCCGTCGCCTACGGATCGGTCCCCATCTTCTTCCCTGCCTGGTGGCCCTACACCTGGTACAACACGCGCTACGGCCTTGAGTTCCTGCCCGCTCTCGCACTCGGTCTCGGTTTTGCAGTCCATCTTCTCGCCGGCTCACTCCGCACCCTCAACCTGCCTGCCTCCGCGTCTGTTCTGTACAAATTTGCCTTCGCGTTCCTCTTTGCCCTTGCCGGCCTGAACGTTTACGCGCTCTTGGGCTACGGTCCCATCGTCTACGTCGAAAGCACCAAGAATGCCCTTGCCCGCCAGCCCTACGACAATGCAATTCCTCCAGCCCTGCAGTCGTTGCTCACCCTCGACCCGCATGCCACCGTCCTCATGAACACATCGATCTATCCTGAGATTGTTGCCTTCACCGGAATTCCTCTCCGCCAGACCATTAACGAGGGCGATCTTGGCATCTATCGTTCCGCTCTCGATGATCCCGCTGCTCATGCCGCCATTGTCCTCGCATTCGCTGGCGACGAAATCGACACCGCCGTCAAAGCGCATCGCGCCGAGTTCACGTTGATCGGCAGTTTTTCCGCGGAAAACCAGCCATCGGCCGCGATCTATGCGTCCACCAAATGGCTTCATCGCGCTCCCGATTTCTTTTGAGCGCGCGCTCTTGCATCACTCGGCACATCTCCTGACTCGCGCTCAACTGCACGCCCTCATCGGTGTTAGCATCGGGCTAAGAAAAACCGTGATTTTCGACGCCGCACAACTCGCTCATCCGCTTGCTGCACGACTCATCCCCCACCAGCCGGAGGAGAATTGATTCCTTTCACCAAAGCCGATGCGTGCGGCAACGATTTCCTCATCGTCGCCGAAGAGGCCGCTGCAGGCCATGATCTTGCCGCACTTACGCGCCGCCTCTGCGAGCGCAACACAGGCATTGGCGCCGACGGCGTTGAGTTCTTTACATGGACAGGACCCAAAGCCGGTCGTATCCGCCTCCATAACGCAGACGGCTCCATCGCTGAAATCAGCGGCAACGGCACGCGCTGCGTCGCCGCGTGGATGGCCCAGTCACTGGGCTCGAAGTCCGGTGACACGCTCGAAATCACCACCGATGCCGGTCTCCGCGCCTGCCAAATTGTCAGCGTGCGCAATGATGATGAATTCTCAGTCGAAGTCACCACAGGGATGGGCGTGCCCCGTTTTGTGCCGCACACGCTCAAGCTGATTGATGGTCTTGATGTCATCGGCGTCGAGGTCTCCACCGGCAATCCCCACTTCGTCGTCCTCGTCGAAAAGCCGGACTTCGCTGTTGGTAAACGCGCCTGGATGGGTCTTGGCGCGGAGATTTACACGCATCGCGACTTCCCCCAACGCACCAACGTGGAGTTTGTGCGGGTAGTGAGCGAGCACGAGATTGAGATTCGCATCTTCGAACGCGGAGTCGGCCCTACCAGTTCTTCCGGTACCGGCAGCTCGGCTGCGGCCACAGCAGCGCTCGCATTGCGCCGCTGCCTCTCGCCGCTTAAAGTTGTCGCGCCAGGCGGCGCGCAGACCGTCGCATGGGAGGGCCCCGGCACGGAGTTGCAACTTACGGGTCCGGCCACCCTCATTGCCCGTGGGGAGGCCTGGTGAGATGAGGCTTCTGCTTAAACCGCCGTCCGTTGCGCCTGATGCGGCCTTCGGCATCGTCGCTCCCGCCTCTCCGGCCAAACCGGAGCGCGTCGATCTTGGCCTCGCGGCGCTTCGCTCCTTGGGCTATACCCCCAGGCTGGCTCCCAATGCTCTCCTGCGCGTCCCGCTCTACTTCGCCGGAACTCCTCGCGAACGTCTCGCCGATCTTCACGCTACCTTCGCCGATGGTGACACTGCAGCAGTCATGTGCATTCGTGGGGGCTACGGATCGAATTACCTGCTTGACGGCGTCGACTTCGCAACCATTGCTGCGCATCCTAAACCCTTCTTTGCCTACAGCGACCTTACCGGCATCCAACTCCACCTTCTCGACCAAATTGGCCTCCCCGTCTTTCACGGCCCCATGCTCGCTGCGGATTTCAATCTCCCCAACGGCGTGCATCTCGAGAGTTTTCGTGCCGCCCTTGCCGGCGAACTCTACAGCGTCGGTGCGGCGGAAGGCCTGCGCACCCTCAGGCCCGCTGCATCTTCAACCGCAGTGCGCGGCACGCTCTACGGCGGCTGCCTCAGCATTCTCACCTCGTTGCTCGGCACCCCCTGGGAACCCAGCACTGAAGGCAAGCTCCTTTTTCTTGAGGACACCGGCGTCAAGCCCTATCAAATCGATCGCATGCTCTGGCAACTGCGTCATGCAGGTAAGCTCGATGGCGTTCAAGGCATCGTCTTTGGCGAAATGCTCGATTGCGCTTCGCCGGGAGCGCCAGCCTCGCTCCTCGACGAAGCCATTCTCAGCGCACTCGTTGGCATCGACGTGCCAATCGCCATCGGCCTCCGCAGCGGCCACGTTTCGCGCGAAAATGTCACGCTCACCTTCGGCGTCGAAGCCGAACTCATCGTAGGCGACACTGCAAGCCTTCGCATCCTCGAACCGGCGGTGACGAAGTGAACGCGTCGCCACGCCACATTCACCTCATCGGCGTCTGCGGCACCGCCATGGCTTCGCTCGCCGGCCTGCTGCAGCTGGAAGGGCACCGCATCACCGGATCCGACAAGGCCGCCTATCCGCCCATGAGCGATCTGCTTCGCTCGCTCGGCATCCCAATCCTCGAGCCATATGCCGAATCGAATCTCGATCCCGTGCCCGATCTCGTCGTCGTCGGCAACGCGCTCTCTCGCGGCAACCCTGAGATCGAGCGCGTCCTTGACGAGCGCATTCCCTTCACCTCCATGGCCGCGCTCCTGCGTGAGGAATTCCTGAAAAGTCGCGAATCCCTCGTCGTCGCTGGAACCCACGGCAAAACCACCACCACCAGCATCCTCGCGTGGATCTACCAGGTCGCCGCGCGCACAAATTCCTCGCTTGAGCCGTCGTTCCTCATCGGCGGCGTCGCAGAGAACTTCGGCACCAGCTTCCAGCTCCGCCCCACGCGCAATTTCATCCTCGAAGGCGACGAGTATGACACGGCGTTCTTCGACAAGGGTCCCAAGTTCCTCCACTACTTTCCCGCTTCGCTCATCCTCACGCACGTCGAGTTCGACCACGCCGACATCTACGCTGACCTTGAAGCCGTCAAAACCGCGTTCAAGCGCCTCGTCAATCTCGTTCCGCGCCGCGGCCTCATCGCCGCCTACGATGGCAGCCCTAACGTGACCGAATGTGTGAGCCACGCCTTCTGTCCCGTCGAGCGGTATGGGTTCACCGAAGCCGCCAATTGGCGGATCCGCAATCTTCGCTATGAATCCGGCCGCATGCACTGGGAGGTTCTCCGCGCCGGCGTCGCATGGGCCGACTTCAACATGCATCTCGCCGGCGAGCACAACGCCCTCAACGCCACGGCCGCCGCCGCTCTCGCTGCCGCCGCCGGCATCCCCACTGCCGCAATCGTCGAGGCTCTCGCCACATTCAAGAGCGTCAAGCGCCGCCTCGAAGTCCGTGCTGAAATCAACGGCATCACGCTCATCGAAGATTTCGCCCACCACCCCACTGCCATCCGCGAAACCCTCCGCGCGCTCCGTTCCATCTATCCTTCGCGTCGCCTTTGGGTCGTACTCGAGCCGCGCTCCAACACGCTGCGCCGCAAGGTCCTCGCGCCCGACCTCATTGAGAGCCTCTCGCTCGCCGATCGCGTGCTGCTTGCCGCGGTTTTTCAGCAGGAGCGCATCCCCGAGGCCGAGCGCCTGCACCCTGAAGAAGTCGTCCGCTCTCTCAACGCCAAAGGCACACCCGCTGAGCTTCTTGCCGACGCTGACGCCATCGTCGCCGCGGTCACTCCGCAGCTCGCGCCCGGCGATGTCGTCGCCATCCTCTCCAACGGCGGCTTCGACGGCATCTACGAAAAATTTCCCACGCGCCTCCGCGAGCGCTTCGCCGCCTAAAAGGGTACCCCACCCTCGCCGCGCCCTTGTTTTTGCGGCTAGGGTGGGTAGTGTTCGACAATGAAGCCGCGAAGCGCAGATATGATCCGCAAGAGGCACGCATGATCTGGTCGCTCATCTTCATCGCCAACATGGTCGTCCTGGGAATTCCCTCGGCCTTCCTCTTCATTCCCTGGTGCTGGATGACCGGCAACGTGCGGCCGCTCTACAAGGCCACGCGCTTCATGTTGTATTCAAGCTGCCGCTTCGCCGGCGTGCGCTTCCAGGTCGCGGGTCGCGACCGCATCCCTCGCAATCGCGCATGCATCTTCATGTCCAACCACGTCTCCAATCTCGATCCGCCCGCGCTGATCTCCATCATTCCGGGTCGCACTTCTGCATTCATGAAGCGGTCTCTCATGAACATTCCGATCGTTGGCACCGGTTTTCGCCAGGGCGAATTCATCGCCGTCGATCGAAGCGGTAACGCTGCAGACGCGCAGCGCAGCGTGGCCGAAGCACAGTGCGTCCTTGCCAAGGGCGTCCACATCACCACATTTGTTGAGGGCACTCGTTCGCCCGATGGCCGTATGCTGCCCTTCAAGAAGGGCCCATTCTTTCTCGCCATGGCCGCAGGCGCTCCGTGCGTTCCCGTATCAATTTACGGAACCGAAGCGCTCCTGCCCAAAGGCGGCAATCGAATTCGTCCCGGCCAGGCACACATCATTTTTCACGAGCCGATCGACCCGGCCAAATTTGCCTCGCGCGGCGACCTCATGCGCGCCGTTCGAACTACCATCGCGTCAGGCCTGCCCGAATGGATGCGGACGTAGTGCAAGCCGGTTACATCCGCCCACAGACCAGCGTGCCCCACCCTCGCGGCGTTATTGTTTTTGCCGCAAGGGTGGGAAGCACGAACTCCGGCCCAGCACGAAAGAACTGTCCCCTGCGCACTGTGCACTGTTCACTGTTAATGCGATACTCACTTTAAACACCCGTTCGGGCGGCCCATGATCGTCTCGCTCCTCGTCTTCGTCACCATCGTCTTCCTGGCTGTTCCTTCAGCGGTCATCTTCTTTCCGTTTACGCTGCTCACCGGTAACGTCGGTCCGCTCTACGCAGTTGGCTCCTGGATCGCCCGCGTCGCCATTCGAGTTGCAGGCATTCGAATCCAAATCCAAGGCCAGGACAAAATTCCCGTCGGCCGCGCTTGCATCTTCATGGCCAACCACATCTCCTATCTCGACGCGCCCGCGTTGATGTCCAATCTTCCCGGCCGAACGGTGGTCTTCCTCAAGAGCTCGCTCATGAAGATCCCCATCCTCGGCTATGCATTCAAGCTAGCCCACTTCATTCCGGTCGGCCGCACCGGCGACGTAACGGAAGCGCAGATCGCCGTCCAGGAGGCGCAACGCGTCCTCGCCACCGGCCTGCACATCACCACTTTTGTTGAGGGCATGCGCTCACCCGACGGCCGCATGCTGCCCTTCAAGAAAGGCCCGTTCTATCTCGCCAAAGACTCCGGCGCGCTCTGCATCCCCATTTCAATTTTTGGCAGCGAGAAGATTCTTCCGGTAGACAGCAAGCACATCCACCCTGGCGTGGCGCACATCGTCTTTCATCCACCCATTGACCCCGCCAATTACGCAACGCGCGACGAGCTCTCCGATGCGGTTCGTGCCGCCATCGCTTCCGCGTTGCCTGAGTGGATGCGGATCTGAACGCTGCGTCCCTACGGCTGCACCATCGCGTTGTACCCGTCTGCCAGCAGCCTCATGGACATCCGGCTTGCTTCCTCATGCGTTGCGAACGGTCCAATACGCACATGAACCAGCCCATCCGGCATGCGCTGTGCGGTCGCCGCGAACCCGTGATTGCGCAGCGCGTTCACAAGCACGTTTGCGTCCTCGGCGTGTAGAACCGCCGCAATCTGCACCATGTATTGGCCCGCGTATTGCCCTTGGCTCGGTGAATACGCCGGAGGCGCAGGCGATGGCGCCGGCCGATACTGAGGCACCGGCGGTGCCGCATGCCGCTCTTCAGGCTCACTTGCCCTTTCAGGAGGCGCTGTATGAACCGGGGTTGCTGGTCGAGCAGGGGGCGGAGCCGCCGGCTTGGTCGCAGGAGGGCTCGCGGGCTTGCTCGGCGCAGGTGTCGGCTCTGGCTGTGTCGGTGCGGGACTCGTATCGCTCGCCGGAGCCGGCGGTGTGCCGCTGCTTTCCGGTGGGAGCTGCGGCGGTACCTGCGCGTCTGCCGAAGGCTTGGGCAGCGTCCCGTTGCCCTGTAATGGCTCCTGATCCGGAGCCGCAGTTGGCGTGGTCGGTTGCGTCGCGGTCTTTTCCGCCGTCGCACCCGACCCGCGATGCCCTACCCAATATCCCAACCCGAAGCATAGGCCGCACAAGAGCAAGAGGCAGAAGACGATCCCAAGCTGCGCGCCCGTACTCAGCGTTACCTCGGTGTCGTGCCTGCGGTCCTCAAGTTCCTCTGGTTCCTCAACTTCCGGCTCGTCGTTGTCAAAATATCCGCGCATATCCCGATTTGACTGCCCCCCCAAACTTCAGAATTCCCGGCATTTCCTCCACTCTCTTCGATGCCGTCGGACGAGCAAGAGAAAAGCTAGTAACTAAGAGCTGGAGGCTAACGGCTGGTTCTCTACGACTTTTCCGCCGGCTTCATCTGAGCCGAAAATTTGTTCAGGATCGACATCAGCTCCATCGGCAGCGGGAAGACGATCGTCGTATTCTTCTCAACGCCGATCTCGGTAAGTGTTTGCAGGTAGCGCAGCTGCAGCGTCATGGGCTGCGTGGCCAGCAGCGCGGCCGCATCCACCAGCTTTTGCGCAGCGTTAAACTCGCCCTCTGCATGGATGATCTTGGAACGGCGCTCGCGTTCAGCTTCTGCTTGTTTTGCCATGGCGCGTGTCATCGTCTCTGGCAGATCCACCTGCTTCACTTCCACCGAAATCACCTTGACGCCAAACGGCTCCGTGCGCTGGTCAATGATCGATTGAATTCGCAGGTTGAGCTGATCGCGATGGCTGAGCAGCGTATCAAGCTCCACTTCGCCCAGCACCGAGCGCAGCGTGGTCTGCGCGAACTGCGAGGTCTGGTAGATGTAGTTGACCACCTTGATTGCAGCAGAATTCGGATCGACGACATAGAGCGTCACCACTGCATTCACTTTAATGGTCACGTTGTCGCGCGTGATCACGTCCTGCGGCGGAACCTCAAGCACTTCCTGGCGCAACGAGATGCGCACGATCTGGTCGATTGGCCGAAAGACCAGAATGATGCCGGGCCCCTTTGGCGCACCCAGAACGCGTCCCAAACGGAAGATCACGCCGCGCTCGTATTCACGAAGAATCTTGATCGAGTTCAGCAGGTACAGCACGACGATGGCGATAACAACCAGGGTGGGAACACCAATGGACATGGGACTTTCCTTTCACTACACAGCAGGGATTGTACTCCTCTGCTGGCTTTGCGGATGTTCACTTGCGCGCGCAGCCGGCTCAACCTGGAGCAGCCATTGATCGTGCCCTATCACGCGCAATTCCGTTCCCACCGCTATTGGAGCGGTCGCCACTGCCTGCCAGATTTCGCCCTCCACCAGCACATGACCCTGCGGATCGAGGGCCTCCATCGCGGTTGCCGGATGTCCTACCATCGCGTCCGCTCCGATGCGCGACTTCCTTTTTCGCGCGCGTACGGCCAGCCGCACCAGGAACACAGTGATCGCGCCAAACGCCGCGCTCACGCTGATCGCAATCAGCGGGCTGATCCCCATCTCCGGTACAGGAGCCGCCACCAGCGTCAGCATTCCGAACGTCAGGCAGACAATTCCGCCGATAGCCAGTGCGCCGTGCCCGCCAAACTTCGCCTCCAGCAACAGCAGAACCATCGCCGCTACCAGCAGCAGCACTGCGGTGTATCGTATCGGCAGCAGATTCAAGCCGAAGACGCCCAGAAGCACCATCAGGGTGCCCAGCGCGCCGGGAACAATGGTGCCGGGAGCATTGAATTCGAGATAGATCAGCAGTGCCCCGCCCACCAGAAACAGCAGCGCGATATTTGGATCCACCAGCCATCCCAGCAAGCCGTCGCGCATTGTGGGCTTGATCAGGTTGATCCGCGCGCCGGCCAGGTGCAGAGTCAACTTCGATCCGTCCATGCGCGTGATCTCGCGATCGTTGAGCGCATTCAGCAGCTCCATGTCACTGTTTGCAATCACGTCGATCAGGTGCTGGTTCTGCGACTCATCCGCGGTATAGGAGTGCGACGATTCGACCGCAGCAATGGCTGCATCTGTGTTGCGATTCCGCTTGGCGGTATAGGAGCGCAAGAACGCCTCGGCATCGTTCTCCACCTTCTGCATTTCAGTGTTGTCGGGTTGCCCGCCGAATTCAAACACGGGATGAGCTGCGCCCGCCTCTGTGCCAGAAGCCATCGCGGCCACGTCTGCCGACTCCAGAATGAAGAACCCCGCCGAACCTGCCCGCGCACCCGAGGGAGCCACATACACGATGACCGGCACGCGCGAGCGCAGTATGGCGCCCACCATATCGCGCATTGAATCCAGCAGCCCGCCCGGAGTGTTCATCTCGATCAGCAGAGCGCTGGCGCCGTCGCTGTTGGCTCGATCAAGAGCCCGCGTCACCTCATCCGCGCTCACTGGCTGAATGGTGTCGTCCAGCACCAGCTTGTCTACCACCGGTCCCTGCGCGAAAGCCGAAACTCCCAATCCAAATCCAGGGAAGATCCATAGAGCCGCCGTCATCGCCCAGGCGGCAACTCGGATCTTCGCAACAAAGTTTTGCATGGCTCGCCTCTTTCCCACTGGATCAAGGACTCGCTGCTCGTGCTCTGGCCGCCGGCTGGGCTTCATTCGGGATATGAGCTCCGCTAGCTCCGCTATCTTCCCGTCTTCGCCTCAATTTTGCGCTTCAGCTCCTGCGCCGAGCGGTTTGCCGGCTCGACCTTCAGCGCGTCTCCGGCTTCGGTGTCTGCCTGCTGCAGCGCGCCTCCGTCAAAATCCAACTGCGCCAACACAACATACGCATCCGCCGAAGGCCCCAGTTCCAGCGCCTCATGAGCCTCTTTGCGCGCCCCGTCGGCATCGCCACTCCGTTGGCGCACCTCGGCCAGACCTGCATGCGCCTGCGCGCTCGCGCCATCGGCCGCCACGGCATCCTGATACAGCCGCTCAGCCTCCAGCAGCAGCCCGCGGTCCAAAAAGCCCCTCGCCTGCGTACACAGCCTTTGCGCACGGTCGTGCGAGGTCAGGGCAGCAAGCCGTCCCGCATTCACCTCGTCCAGCATCGCCGCGGCCTGCCGAAACGCCGTTTCATCGAATCTGCGAGCAATTCTCTCCAGAGGCTCCGCGCTTGAATTCGCTCCGTTGGTCCCGTCGGCTGCGGGCTTTCCCTTCCACGCGTCATTCAGCGCCTGCGCCTCGCCATCGTTTGGACGCAGCTTCAGGCATTGCGCCAACTCATTCAACGCCCCCGTCAGATTTCCCTCGCGCTTCAGGCTCACTGCCAGGTTGAAGTGGTAGTCCGCGGCGTTGGGGTCGGTCGCCGCCGCCTGAACGAAGAGCGATATTCCATCCTTGCCCTGGCGGCTCTCGGCCACGCCTTCGTTGTTCACAACCTCGGCCAGCGGCAACACGCGCGCTACTTCGGCAAAGGCCTTCTCTGCCTCCGCGTAGTTGCCCAAAAACATGAGCGACAGCCCGCGGTAAAAGTCAGCCTCGAGTCCGTCAGGCCCGGTATGGTCGACCTTCGCAAAGGCGTCGGCCGCCACCTGGTACTGTTGCTCGTTGTAATCTTCGCGGCCCAGCGCCATCCACGCCGGCCCAAAGTCCGGACTCAGCTTCACTGCAGTTTGCAGATGTTTCAGCCGCTCCGCCTGGTCCTGCTCGGTAATCCCGCGAATGTACTGCTCGAACGCGTCCAACCGAATGTTCTTCCCCGCCGCCGCAAATGTCCCCTCAGCCACATTGAACTGGGGGTCGAGCTGTTTTGTCAGCTTCCATGCCAGCTCGCCAAATACGGCGACCATATCCTTCATCTCGCCGCGCGCGCTAACCTCCGGCAGCATCCTGAGGTTAGGCACGTCCACGAGCGTTGCCTCCGCCACAATCCCGCTGCCGTCGGTTATATAGCTGCCCACGACGATCGAATCGGCGTCGAGCGTCTGCGCCAGCTTCAGTGCGCTTGCCCGCGAAGGCTGAAAACCCTGCGGCAGCCCCAGGTGATCCAGCGCGTACATGCGGTCGGCGCGGCTGGTCGGCTGGAAGCCCGCCGAAGCAAAGCGCGTGCTCAGGATCTCCGCCGCCGCTTCGCGCAACCACTCCAGGCTCGGCTGCCCGGTGCGGTTGTCGAAAGGCAACACCAGCAGCACCCGTGAGCCGCCGCCCTCTAATGCGGTTCCATCGCCACTGGCCTGCCCCCACGCGCAAATCGCGGCTGACATTGCGCAAAAGACAACCATCGCCGCGCCGGCGCAAACCCGCCGCACCCACCACAACCGCATTGCATTTTGTCCAAGCACGTCAGGGAGATTATAGGCGCTGCGGCTTTTAGCGGCGCGCTTGGCCAGTGGGTCAGTTTGAAGTGTACGGGCTTCACAAGCTGCAGAAAAACTGTTTCGGAGGAGCACGAAGTGTCAGGGCACGACTTCAGTCGTGCGGTAAATGTCGCAAAATACATCGGGGCTTTAGCCCCTGAGGGAAAGCTTCTTCTGGCTGTCCGCACCCGGTCCGCATGAGAACCCCGCCTTCTCTGTCCGATTTCGCTTGGCCGCGCGAATCTCCGCCGATATCATCGCTCCATGACGCCGCTCACTCCGCCGCCCCGGCTCAAGCCGCTCTGGCGAGCGCTGGTCGAGGTCGCGTTTATCGTCTTCCTCTTCTATTCGAACCTGCTCATGGGCGAATTCACGCGCGCCAACGGCCAGGGAAAGACCTTCGCCTTCGCGATCGCCGACGTCGTAACGCCGGCCAATTTCGCCATCGCGATTGTCAGCGCTTTTATCGGCTACGTGGTCTTCGAGTTCCTGCGCAAAAAGCTATAGGAGCCCACGCCCGCCAGGCCACTCGCAAATCCTTGCCGTGTTTTCGGGGTTTCTGCCGAGGGTTTGCCCGCAACGCGTCCTGGCCGCGATGAGCTAGTGGCTAGAAGCTAGCAGCTAGAAGCTGTCTTTTTCAGTCTGCAAACACAGGCTCTTCAACCCTCGCTGCCGTCGGCGGCAACTCCGGATAATACGCATTGCGCGCGTACTGCTTCACCATGCGGTTGGTGTTGAAGTAGGAGCCGTTGAACGCCAACGTCGTCCGCATCAGCCGCGCCCACTTCTCCGGCGTATCGCGGTAAAGCGGAACGATCGCCGTCTCCAGCTTCGTGTAGAGCGAGTGGGCTTCCTCGGCGTCGTTGGCTCCGTCCTCAATCGCCCATCCGGTCACGCCTTCGATGCACCCTTCGATCCACCATCCGTCCAGAATCGATAGGCTGGGCACGCCGTTCATCGCCGCCTTCATTCCGCTTGTGCCAGATGCCTCATACGGCCGCCTTGGCGTGTTCACCCAAACATCCACGCCCGCCGTCAGTTGCGCGCCAAGGTCCCACGCATAATTTTCGAGATACACAATCCGCAAGTCGCTGTTGGAGAGCTTCGCCGCCTCCTCCACAACCTGCTGGATCAGCGCTTTCCCCGGCTCGTCCTGCGGATGCGCCTTGCCCGCATACAGAATCTGTAAACCGCCGGCCTTCGCTGCAATCTCCCTCAGCCGCTCTTCATCGGTGAACAGCAGCGTGGCCCGTTTGTACGTCGCCGCACGCCGCGCAAATCCGAGCGTCAATACCTTCGGATTCAGCACTAGCCCCGTCCGCGAACCCACCTCGGCAAGCAGATTCTCCTTGGCGCGAGCGTGCGCTTCCAGCATCTTCGGTTCCGGAACGTCAATCATATTGCGCAAATACAGGTTGTCCCGTCGCCATGCCGGAACGTGCTCGTCCAGCAGGCGCTCCACCGGCTCCGAGATCCAGGTCGGCGCGTGAACGCCGTTCGTGATTGAGCCGATTGAAAACTCCGGGAACATAGCCTGTGATACATGGCCATGCTTCATCGCCACGCCGTTGGCATAGCGCGAAAAGCGTAGCGCCAGCAGCGTCATGTTCAGCAAGCCGTCGCGAAAACATCCAAGCTTTTCCAGGCGCGCCGTCCGTTCTCCACCCACAATGCGAATTGCCTGCTCGGTCGAGAATCGGTCGTGACCTGCCGGAACCGGCGTATGCGTCGTGAACACGCACATCCTGCGCACCACTTCAATGTCAGAATCCGTGGCCGCACCTTCCGGTCCTCCGCCCAACTGGCTCTCCAGCAGCGCCAGCGTCAGCAGCGCCGCGTGCCCCTCGTTCATGTGGAACACATTGATGCGCAAACCCAGCGCATGCGCCATGCGCACGCCGCCCATCCCCAGCACAATTTCCTGCTGCAGGCGGTAATTCGTGTCTCCACCGTACAAGTGGTCCGTCAGCCCGCGATCCCATCCGGAGTTTTCGTCCAGGTCGGTATCCAGAAGATAAATCGGCACCACGTGCCCAAACTGCCCCTTCAGGTCATACCGCCATGCGCGAACCGTGACCGTGCGCCCCTCCACCGAGACCGTCACCCGCGCCGGCACTTCCGTGCAATAGTCTGCCGGGTTCCACGGCTGCACTTCTTCGGTTTGTGCGCCTCTAGGGTCCAGGTGTTGTTGGAAGTACCCCTTCCGATGGATGAGTGAAAATGCCGCCAGCGGAATACCCAGGTCGGCCGCCGACCGGAGCGTGTCCCCGGCGAGCACACCAAGTCCGCCGGAGTATGTCGGCATCTCCGGACGGATCGCGATCTCCATGCTGAAGTAGGCCACCTGGCCCAATTGAGGAATTGTCTCGTGCAAAGATGATTTCGAAGGAGTGGGTTCCATATATTTTTGTTTCCGGCCAGCCAATTGATCCAACGTCCCGCCCCACGTAAATTCGAACCCGGCAGGGTCGGAACAGTTGCCTATTTCATCGGGGCAAATACCCACCAAGTTTAGCAAGGAATCCGCGCTGGGAAATGTCCCGGCCCATTTGCGGATGTGGTTCTTTTGTGTCAGTTACTTGCAGGTGTCTTCCGATCAGATAAATCTTTTCAAATCTATTCCAACGGCGTAGGCTCCGAGCCGCTCTCGTCTTCGCCGCTCACCGCCGGTTCGGCGCTTTTCGAGCTCCGCTAACCCCGCTAGCTCCGCTTTCCTACTCCAGCCTGTGCGCGCCACCCGATGCGTGACAAACGTGAATCTGCGGCTCGATCCCGGTTTTCGCCGCATACCGCGCGCTGAGCGACGCGGCGAATTTCACCGCCTCGCTCTGCTCCACCAAATTGACCGTGCACCCGCCAAAACCGCCGCCGGTGAGCCGTGCTCCAATCAGCCCTGGCAGATCCTGCGCCAGCGCCACCATCGTGTCGGCCTCCACGCAGCTGCCTTCAAAGTCCTGACTATAACTACGATGCGCCTCGGCCATCAGCCGCCCTAGCTCCTTCATGTCGCCCTTCGCCAGCGCTTCGCTCGCCGCCACCGTGCGCAGGTCCTCGCTGATCACGTGCTTGGCGCGAAGATAGCTCTTCGGCTCCATCTCTTTGCCCCACTTCTCCAGGTCTTCGAGCGTCGCGTCGCGCAGAAAAGGCACACCAGGCCGGTGGCTCGCGATCACTGCGCATGCCGCCTCCGACTCGCGCCGCCGTGTCGGATAATCTCCGCCCGCCACCGAATGCTTCACCATCGTGTTGGCAATCACCAGCGCCACGTGGTCAGGAATCGGAGCAAGCTTGTAGCTCAGGTCGCGGCAATCCAGCAGCAGCGCGTGATTCTCTTTCCCATTCACGCTGATGAATTGGTCCATGATGCCGCAGTTCGCGCCCACAAACTCGTTCTCCGCTCGCTGGCAAAGCCGCGCCAGCACAGGGCCCGGATAGCTCGCGCCAATTAAGTCCAGCACTGCAATCGCCGTCGCCACCTCCAGCGCTGCCGAGCTTGAAAGCCCCGACGCCAGCGGCACATCACTCCAGATGCTCAGGCTGAACGCCGGAATCTTGTGGCCTTCACCCGCCAGAATCGACACGACGCCCATCGGATAGTCACTCCAATGCTTGCTTCCCTTCGCAGGCAGCGCCGCAGCGTTGAACGTCTTCTCCTCGCCAAGGTTTTCGGAATAGACAGCAATCTTGCCATCCGTTCGCGGCGAAATCCCCGCCAGAGTGGCAAAGTTGATCGCCGCCGGCATCACAAAGCCCTCGGCATAATCGGTATGCTCGCCGATCAGGTTCACGCGCCCCGGCGCCACAAAAATCGCCGGCTCGGCGCCAAAGCGCGCCCGGTGCATGGTGCGAAATTCTGCTGGATCGTGCATCTTCCCCAACTCCCTCTTACGTTCAAACTCTTAGACTTTCAGGCCGCGAAAAAACGGCGAGTTCCCAAGTCCATGCCATGATAACGTTTTCTTCCCGACCCCGGTCAATCTCAATCAACGGCCCTTATCCGCGCTCACAACTTCCCCGCACGCTGCGCTTAGCCGTTCCCAGATTTCCCCGATCCATGCCTCGTGTTCAGGCTTCATCAGCACGCTGCGCAGGCACGTCACCATGGCCGCTTCATTCTTCGCGCCGCTGGCAGCCCTAAACCAATTTCCAGGCAGTTGCACGAGCGCCAGATGCAGCCCCCGCGCCGCGCATGCGTCGAACACTTTCTGCGCGCGGTTCGAGGACTCCTCCGCTGTGTCGGCGCGAACTGCCCACACCACAATGTCCAACTCCGGTCGGCGCCCCCGGTCTCGATTCTGAGACCGGGAATAGTATTCGCCAAGAGCAACGAACCTTTTATCCGCCCGCAGTCTTCTGTCCAGCTCTACCGCCGCGCGCCGACCCTTCGCCAATCCCTGTGCAAAGCCCCCGCACGGCACCAGCGGCAGCAGCCTTTGCGTCGCCCACAGCGCCACAGCCGCCGCTCCCGCCCTCGAGCACTCCAGGCTGATCTCGCCGAGATGCAGTTCGTGCGACGTGAAGTAAGTAAACGGTGAGTCGTGCTTGTAGAACCGCCCCTCCGCCGGATCGCGAAGCAGCACACATCCACACCCGTACGGCTGGAAGCCGTGCTTGTGCGGATCGATCACGATCGAATCCGCCTGCCCGATCGCCGCGTACGCCCTTCGCGCCGGCTCCTCCAGCGCTTCCGCAATCAGCACGAAATACCCGCCGTACGCCGCGTCCACATGCACCCGGAACCCGTACCGCTCCTTCAGTTTCAGAATCTCATGCAGCGGATCCACTGCTCCGATCGCCGTCGTGCCCAGAGTCGCCACCACCGTGCCCACATCGCCCTTGCGCAGCTCGTCTTCGAGCGCATCGAGGTTCATCCGCCCGGCTCCGTCGCTCTCAATCTCCGCGTACTCCAGTTTCAGCAGTTCCGAAATGCGCCTGTGGTTATAGTGCGCCTGGTCCGAGCCCACAATGCGTTTCCCCGGTGCAACCTGCCCAGCGACCCATAGCGCCTCCATGTTTCCGATGGTGCCGCCGGACGTTAGGTGTCCTAAATATCCAGCACAGCCAAGCATTTGCGCTATTTCGCGAACCGCCTCAAGCTCCATCTCGGTGCTCGCCCGGCCGCCATCACGGGCGTGGTTATTTGGATTTAAGGTCATAGCCAGCGCATAGGCTGCCCTGGCGATCGGGTGAGGTGGCTTGAGCATCTGCCCGGCGTAAAGAGGATGGAAATAAGGGTAGTTGTCTGCCAGCCGACGCGCGGTTTCCCCCAGAACCTGCTTCATCGCACCGGGATCCCCGCCAGACTCCGCCTGAAATTTCGAGCCATACTCAGGGAGTGCCGCAAATTCCGCCTCAAGCTGCTCCGTAGCGAGCTTTAAAAGGTCAGGAACGGGATCGCGAGACATGGTCTCCTTTCAGGCTGCCGTCGGGAATGGATCCTAGTAGGTCGTTGACCTATAGAGTTGATTTATGACTTCTCCATGGAACCGCTATTGAATGGACCATCATCGTCCCTTTCAATCGGTTTCTCGATGTGCGCCATTTTCTCCTCGATGAACTTCCTGGTACGCCGCTCCAGGTGCAGGCTATCACCGATTGGATCGGCTTGAAGGATTGCGTACAGCCGAGGGTTGAGGAAGAGCCGATCGTGGAAGAACGAAAGCATTTGGTCTAGGAAATCCTTTCGCCCCTGATGAGACCAGCCGCTATTCGTTCGCTGGTAGTAGAGCTGCTCGAAAACCAGGAAAATCTGAATAGCGAAAAGCTTCTCTTTGACAAGCCATTCCGGACACCTCTGAGGCTCCTCTGCAACTTTGACTTGAATTCTGGATTTGGTAATGTTGTACTCGTCAACGCCGATACACCAAAGATGTCCTAGGTGCCATTCTTTCAGCAACACCCCTTCAAGAGCGTGTGGCAGTGCATATAGCTCATCGATCATCTCGAAAAAAGCACGCTGCGCATGGACCCTCCATGTAACTAGCAACGCAAGGCCCGCGACGAGGACCGCGCCAAATTTCATCCAAAGATCAACCTTTTCCCAGTAGTCAGCCGTCTTGGCAACCGGGATCACCGCGACCAACGCTGAGCCGGAAACGTTTCCGTATCCCGTCTGGGCCGACACTGCTGTAATGATTGCCTTCCCGGACCCAGTGGGAACGAAGACGCCATCTGAAGAGATTGTCCCGCCAGCCGCAGTCCAATGAACCAACGAGCTGTAACTCCCGGTTCCGCTGACGGTGGCCGAACACGTGCTGGTCTGCGCCGCTGTGATCGATGTGGGCGAGCAAGTGATGGTAACTGACTTGACGGCTGGAGATGCCGGGACGCTCTCGCCGCTAACACAACCGGGCCCACTGACCCAAAACAAGCCAAACAGCAGGGCAAGAGCCACTTTGCGCTTCATAATCCCCCCTTTTGCACCCAAGAACTACCGCGCAATTTAATCGAACATAACAGTTGCACTGGGGTCGTCGACTCCCTCGAACTGATGCCCCTAATATTAGGCTCTCGACTCGGCAATCTCTTTCACCGCCTCCACTTCCATCGCCGAGCTTGCCCGCCCACCGTCCAGCGCATGGTTGTTGGGGTTGATCTTCATCGCCAGCGCATACGCTGCCCGCGCCACTGGATGCGGCGGTTTCAGCATCTGCCCTGCATAGAGGGGATGGAAGTAGGGATAGTTGTCGCCCAGGCGACGCGCGGTTTCTTCAAGAACCGCCACCAGCCGGTCTTCAGTCGTCCCTGAGTCTGGTCCAAAACCAGAAGAAAACTCTGCCTCAAGCACCTCGGTGGCGCGGGCGAGCAATTCGGGAACAGGATCCTTCGCCATGGCGCCCCCAACATATCACAGGCGGCAATGCGCCGCTAAGTCTAAGCGGTTCAGTAGCTTCAGGGGCATAACACCAACTGGTGAGAGGCGAACACACAATTCCTGCTGATTATTTTGACGAAAATGGTAGAATATTGTCAGCGTTAGAACCGATTCGGGCGTGAGCAGTACTCGCCCAAAAGCAAGATTCTGCCAGTGTTCGCTCCGATTCATCCAGCGCAATTCAATACAGGAAATACGAACAAAATGGAACAAGGTACTGTGAAGTGGTTCAATGACGCGAAGGGCTTTGGCTTCATTTCGCGGCAGAACGGCGAAGATGTTTTTGTGCACTACTCGGCGATCAACTCAAGCGGTTTCAAGAGCTTGCAAGAAGGCCAGGCAGTGCAGTTTAACGTTGTCAAGGGCCCCAAGGGTTGGCAAGCTGCTGACGTACAGCCGCTCTAAACAGAATCAGCCGGATTCCGGCAGAATCTAGCTCGAGACAGCACTAGGGCTGGGAACGCTCCTGAGCACAATCTGGAGTGAACCTAGTCCTTTTGCGTTTTTTAGGGCGAATCTTGGCGTCAATCTGTGGCAAGCCGTACCGCGCCACCCAGCCCAGTCCAAAACTCCCGACCCGCATCACCTCTCCATCGTCGCTGTCTCGCCCTCGACTTCGAGCCGTCAACCCTCTATCCTCAAAAGTTGGCCGCATTTTGTTCATTTCAAGGCCGCAGCGGAATTCACCAGACATATGAGCTCGAACATGATCGCCGTACACCTGCCCGACGGGGCCATTCGCGAAGTGCCCTCCGGCACAACGCCGCTCGAAATTGCCAACTCCATCTCGCCGCGCCTCGCCGCTGCCTCCATCGCCGCCCGCATCGCTCCCGTCGCCGCTGCCACGGTTCAAAACTCCGCGCCTGCCGGCCAGTCGCACGGCGAGCAGTCTGCCGAAGCCGCTATGTACGCCGCTGAGGACGCTGCCGCTCCGCGCCTCGTCGACCTCTCCGCGCCTCTCACCTCTGACACCCGCCTCGAGCTGGTCAAAGAAAACGATCCTGACGCTCTCAAAGTCCTGCGTCACTCGTCCGCGCACGTCCTGGCCACCGCAGTCCTCGAGCTCTTTCCTGAAACCAAGCTCGGCCACGGCCCCGCAACCGATTCCGGTTTCTTCTACGACTTCTACCGCGAAAAGCCCTTCACTCCCGAAGACCTCGCCGCCATCGAAGCCAAAATGGCCGAGGTTGTCGCTCGCAACGAGCCTTTCATCCGCGAATACGAGCCCCGCGAGCAGGCCCTCGCCGAATTCGAGCGCGACGGCGACTTCATGAAAGTGCACTTCGTGACGAAGTTTACGCAGCCCGGTGACCAGGTCAGCTTCTATCGCAACGGCAAGTTCGTCGATTTCTGCCGCGGCCCGCACGTCCCTTCCACCGGCCGCGTCAAAGCTTTTAAGGTTACAAGCCTCGCCGGCGCTTACTGGCTCGGTGACGAGAAGAATCCGCAGCTTCAGCGCGTCTACGGCACGGCCTTCTTCTCCAAGAAAGAACTCGACGAGCACTTTGCGCGCCTCGAAGAAGCCGCGCGCCGCGACCATCGTGTTTTAGGAAAACAACTCGATCTCTTCAGCATCCAGGACCTCGCCGGCCCCGGCCTCATCTTCTGGCACCCCAAGGGCGCCATCATCCGCAAGGTCATGGAAGACTGGATGCGCGACGAGTGCCTGCGCCGCGGCTACCAGCTTGTCTACACGCCCCACGTCGCCCGCATCAATCTTTGGCAGACCTCCGGCCACGAAGGCTTTTACGCCGCAAACATGTTCACGCCCATGGAGCTTGACGATGCGCTCTATCGGCTCAAGCCGATGAACTGCCCGTTCCACATCCTCATCTACAAGAACTCGCCCAAGAGCTATCGCGATCTGCCCGCGCGCTACGCAGAGTTGGGCAATGTTTATCGCTATGAACGCTCCGGAACCATGCACGGCCTGCTTCGCGTGCGCGGCTTCACGCAGGACGACGCCCACATCTTCTGCATGCCTTCGCAGATCGAGAGCGAAGTGGCCGCCTGCATCGATTTTGCCGAGGCCGTCCTCAAAACCTTCGGCTTCTCTGAGTTCAAGGTCGAGCTGTCTACGTGGGATCCGAACGACCGCGCTCATTACGCCGGCTCCGACGAGAACTGGGATCTCGCCAGCCGCTCGCTCGATAACGTGCTCAAGGCGAAGGGCATCCAGTACAAGACCATCCCCGGCGAAGCCGCCTTCTACGGCCCCAAAATCGATATCAAGCTCGTCGACGTTCTCGGCCGCCTCTGGCAGCTTTCAACGGTTCAATTCGATTTCAACCTTCCCGCGCGCTTTGAGCTCGAGTACGTCGGCGAAGACGGCGAACGCCATCAGCCCGTCATGGTTCACCGCGCGTTGTTCGGCTCCGTCGAGCGCTTCTTCGGCGTGCTCATCGAGCACTATGCCGGCGCCTTCCCGCTCTGGCTCGCGCCCGTGCAGATCGGCCTTGTCCCCATCAGCGAAAAGCACACGGCCTACGCGGCCAAACTCGAAGCCGAGCTCAAGGTCGCCGGCTTGCGCGTCGAAACCGATGCCCGCAACGAAAAGATGAACTCCAAAATCCGCGACTTCGCTTTGCAGAAGACCCCCTACATTCTCGTCTTCGGCGACAGGGAAGAAGCGGCTGGCGCAGTCAACGTGCGCACCCGCGGCAAGCAGGAGCAAACCTCCATGCCGCTCGCCGACTTCATCGCCAAGGCCAGGGATTTGGTCGCCAGGCAATCAACAGAACTCTGAGATTGAAATCGCGACAACGTGTTTCACAAATTAGCCTTGTAACAAGGGCACGGCTTCAGCCGGGCCAAAAGAGTAGCAAAAAATGCCGGGTTTTAACCCCTGATGGATGACCGCTCGCCCGCGGGCGGAATAGCTGGAGGCCGCCATGCTTCGGAACGTCCACCCCGATGACGCACCTTCGATTGCGGACATCTACAACCACTACGTCCTCAACTCCCCGGCCACGTTTGAAGAAGTCCCTGTGAGCCAACACGAGATGCGTCAGCGAATTCTCGAAACTGCCCGCGCATATCCCTGGCTCGTTTCCGAAGAGGACGGAAAGCTCCTGGGCTACTGCTATGGCCGCAAATGGCGAGAGCGCGCGGCCTATCGCAACTCCGTCGAAACGTCCATCTATCTCGATCCTTCAGCAGTCGGGCAGGGAAGAGGCTCTGCATTGCTTGGATCGCTCTTGACTGAACTGCGAACTCGCAAGTTCCATACCGTCATCGGAGGCGCCTCCCTCCCCAACGACGCAAGCGTGGCGCTCCTCGAGAAATTCGGATTTCGGCCCGTGGCCCACTTCAAGGAAGTCGGCTACAAATTCGATCGCTGGATCGACGTCGGCTACTGGCAGCTGCTGCTGTGAGTCGCACAATGCCGCGCATGCGCGACAGAAGATGGAAGTGAAGCTTCAGCGCTGGCGTGCCTAAAGAATTCCGCGCTGTAGAATCGTTGCTAATTCTAGGCAACGAAATGGAGGTGGTAAGTGAACATATCCTCCTTGCTGTTGAAGCTGAAACAAGGGATAAGCATTCTGTGTCTGCTCGCCTTGGCACTTAGCGAATTGTATTCCGCCGCTGCAACTGCGTTTGACCATTCTCCTCGATACCCGGCATGGGAATCGAAGCTGGGATGGTTTCTCTTTATCCTTCCAGCAGAACTCTTCGTGGCTCTCGTATTCCTTGTGGGCGGTCAAAGAGCGCGCGTCGGATTTTGGTGCGTGGTTTCGAATGTCTTAATTTACGCTGGGTTCTTTAGCCTCGAATTAGTCCTGGTTCCCGAACCTTGGGACAAGATAGCTCTTGAGATCGTTTGCGGTTGGATTCTCTTTTTCGTGCTGTCTATTGGTGCAGCTTACCTCATGAAGCGGCAGGCAGTAGTTTCCTAGTCAATCCAATAGCTTGCCAAGATCGGAAACTAACCCCGCTTATACCGCTAAAGGGCGGCGCGAAGCGCGGCTGCCCCACCGCAGGTGGTCACGCGTTAATCGCCATCCCCTCCACCGCGCCGAATCCATCCAGCATCGCTTCGCTCAGCGTGGGGTGTGCGTGGATCGTGAACATCAAGTGCTCCACCGTTCCTTCGAGCTCCATCACCGCAACGGCTTCCGCGATCAGCTCCGTGGCCTGCGGCCCGATGATGTGTACGCCCAGAATCTCGCCGTACTTCGCGTCAGCCACCACCTTCACAAACCCATCGTGGCTATCGACAATCGTGGCCTTTGAATTGCCCGCAAACGGAAACTTGCCCACTTTGATCTCGTGGCCCTTTTCCTTCGCCTGCGCTTCGGTCAATCCCGCCGAGCCAATCTGTGGCTCGGTGTACGTGCAGCTCGGAATCCGATCCCTTCGCACCGGCTTGTAATACTTGCTCGCAATCTTCGCCATCGCCACCATGCCACTCATCGCGCCCACGTGCGCCAGCTGCGGCAGCCCCGCCACAATATCGCCAATCGCAAACACGCCCGGCTCCGCGGTCTCCTGCGTCTCATTCACTTTCACAGATCCCCGCTCGAGCTCGACCTTTGTTTTTTCCAGGCCAATCCCGTTCGTCAAAGGTCCGCGTCCCACGGCCACTAGAACCTTCTCGGCCTCTTTCACCTGCGCGTTTCCGTTCGCATCCGTGTAGCTCACGCGGACGCCATCGGCCGTCTTCTCCACCTTCTCTACCTTCGCGCCCATGCTGGATTCGATCCCGCGCTTTCTAAACACACGCGCCAGCTCTTTAGAAATCTCCTCGTCCTCCACCGGAACCATCCGCGGCAAAAACTCCAGAATCGTCACCTCGGTCCCAAAGCTCCTGAAAATCGACGCGAACTCCACGCCCACCGCGCCCGCTCCAATCACAATCAACGACTTCGGCGGCGCGCTCAGGCTCAGAATCTCGATGTTGGTCAGAATCGTGTCGTCCGCCTTCAATCCTGGCAGCAGCTTCGCCTCGGACCCCATAGCGAGCAGCACATTCTTCGCCTTCACCGGGCTCTTCTGGCCGTTCGTTTCCACCTCAACAGTGTGCACGCCGCCTTGCGCGGGCCCCGTCACTCGTCCAAAGCCAGGAAAAACAGCGATCTTGTGCTTCTTCATCAGGAACTCGAGACCCTTCACATGTTTCGTGATAATCGCGTTCTTGCGCGCGAGCACCGCCGTCCAGTCGAGCGACCGCGCCTCGACGCCCTTGATGCCAAACTCTTCGGCCTCTTTCAGGTAGTCCCAGAGCTCGGCGTTAAACAGGAGCGCCTTGGTCGGAATGCAACCGACGTGCAGGCACGTCCCGCCCAACTTCGGGCTTGCATCAATCAGCGCCACCTTCAGCCCATACTCCGCCCCGCGAATCGCCGCCGTATAACCCGCCGGCCCGCCGCCGATCACTGCCACGTCATAAATCGTCTCTGCACTCGTCTCTGCCACCAGTCACTCCGTTCCGAAACTTTGCTGTGCGCTCAGCACCATCAGGGTTTCCCCATCCCAAACGCGCATTTTGCGTTCAGGGTCGGATAGCGCAATCCTCAATCTGCTATCTTCCGCTTACCACAAAACGTGGGTGCCCCAGGTCTCGATTCTGAGACCTGGGAAAGCACGAACTCCAAATGATGATTCACCATGATCAGTTTAAATTGTTGCGCAATCACACGAGTGCGCTGTCAACCAGCTCCGCCGCGGCACTTGCCGTCCCTGCCTCATCACCGAACCCTTCGATCCACCGTACCTCCGGCTCCCGCCGAAACCACGTCATCTGCCGCTTTGCATAATTACGATGCCCCTGCTGCGCGGCCTCGATCCCATCCTGCTCGCTCATTGTTCGGTCCAGCACGCCGAATGCTTGCCGATACCCCAGCGAATCCAGCGCCTTCACCGGACCATACTTTCCCACCAATCCTCGCGTCTCCTCCACCAGCCCCGCGGCAAACATCGCCGCGCAACGCTGATTGAGCCGGTCATAAAGCTGACCCCTCGGCGGGTTCAGTCCGATCCGCAGCAGCCGAAACCCCCTCAGCGGATCGCGCCCCATCACTTCGGACATCGGCTTCCGCGCCGCCACGCACACTTCAATCGCGCGAATCACCTTCGCCGTGTCGTTCGCATGAATCGGTTCCGCCGTCGCCGCATCCAGCCTCCGCAGCACGCGATGCAGCCACGCATTCCCATGCCGCTCTGCGCTCCACCTCAACCGCGCCCGCAAATCTTCGCGCCGCGCCGGTCCCGCAAACAATCCCTCCGTCAGCGCGCGCAGATACAGTCCCGTTCCCCCAGTCACAATCGGCAGGCGTCCACGCGCGGCAATCTCGCGCAGCGCCACTCGCGCACGCCGGCTGTACTCGCCCGCTGTAAACACTTCATCAGGATCGGCCACATCAATTAGATGATGCGGGACGCGCTCCCGCTCTTCTTTGGTTGGCTTAGCGGTGCCCAGCTCCATCCCCCGATACACGGCAACCGAGTCGCAGCTGACGATCTCGCCGCCAAATCGCTCCGCAAGAGCCAGCGAAAGCGCCGTCTTCCCGCTCCCCGTCGGTCCCAGCAGAATCACAACGAGTGGATCGTGTGCATCGTCGGCGGTCTTTTCTGATCTCTGATCTCTGATCCCTGATCCCTGCCTTACCACCGCCACCACCCCGGCGGAAAAATCCACTTCGGATTCGTATGCCAGAGCCACCACGCCAAAATCGCAGCCGAAACGATCAGCAACCCGAACACCTGGTTGCGCCGGTAGACGCGCGTCTGCTCCGCGCGCGCGGCCTTCTCGGCCTGCTGCTCGTTGTACGGCTTGATGCGTGTATCGACCATCCCACCTTTCACAAACGGCTTGTACGCCTCGCCGTCGGCGCTTCCCGCATCAGTATAGGCGAGCGCAAGCTCATCAAACCTTGCCACCCCGTTTGACTTCCCCCGCCCTCGTTGCCGATGATCTTTCTGGTCTTGGTTGAGTTTTATGGGAAGGAAAAAATGAAAGTCCTGATCCTTGGTTCCGGCGGCCGCGAACATGCACTGGCCTGGGCGGTTAAACGCAGCCCGCGAGTTACTGAGGTCGTCTGTGCTCCGGGCAACGGCGGCATGGCCCAAATTTCACGCTGCGTTCCTGTCGACCTCAAGAACGTCGCGGCCATGGTTCGCATCGCCGAGGCCGAGAAGCCTGACCTCACCATCGTCGGCCCCGAGCTGCCGCTCTCGCTCGGCATCGTAGACGAGCTTCAGAAGCGCGGCCTGCGCGTCTTCGGTCCCACGCGCGCCGCCGCCATGCTCGAGTCTAGTAAGGGGTTCGCCAAGCGCTTCCTTCAACGCCACAACATTCCCACGCCGAACTACGCCGTTTGCGTTTCGGCTGCCGAAGTCGAAAAGGCGATCGAAATCTTCCATCCGCCCATCGTGGTCAAAGCCGACGGTCTGGCTGCGGGCAAAGGCGTCATCATCTGCGATTCGCGCGCCACCGCGGCTGAAGCTGCACAAGGCCTCTTTAGCGGTGCGCTCCTCGGCTCCTCTGAGCAGCAAGTCGTCATCGAAGAATTCATCAAGGGAGACGAAGTCAGCTTCCTTTGCCTCAGTGACGGCAAGCACGTCGCGCCGCTCGTTCCCGCGCAGGACCACAAGCGCATCGGCGAGGGCGACACGGGCCCCAACACCGGCGGCATGGGCGTCTACTCCACCGATTCGCTCCTCGATCCCGCCATGTCCGAATGGGTCCTGCACCACATCGCCATCCCCACAGTCGAAGGAATGGCCGCCGAAGACACTCCATTCGCCGGCGTCCTCTATTGCGGGCTCATGATGACGGCCCGCGGGCCGCAGGTGCTGGAATTCAACGCCCGCTTCGGCGACCCGGAGACGCAGGCCATCCTCGTCCGCCTCGAAAGCGATTTGATCGACGCCCTCGAGGCCTGCGTCGACGGCAACCTTGCCGACACGCCTCTGCGCTGGGCTTCCGGAGCTTCCGCCTGCGTCGTCGCCAGTTCCGGCGGCTATCCCGGCAGCTACAAAAACGGCTTTCCAATCACCGGCCTCGCAGCCGCAGCCCAGGTTCCGGGCGTTCAGGTCTTTCATGCAGGCACAGCGCAGGTGGGCGGGCAAATTGTGACGGCCGGCGGCCGCGTTCTCGGCGTAACCGCAGCCGCTGATTCGCTCGATCAAGCTCTTGCCCGGGCTTATCAAGCCCTCGCTGAAATCTCCTTCGAAGGAATGTACTATCGGCGCGACATCGGACATCGTGCATTGAAAGGAGCTTTATGAGCGTAGGAATCACATTCGACGAAATGCTTGCCTGGAACGACCAGGCCTCCGCTTTCTGGAAAGCTCACTTCGACGCCAACCCTAATCTTCTTGATCTTCCCTGCGGCATCGGTGGGGCCACAAACGTTCAGGAGTTTGTACGCCACATATGGGGCGCGGAACTGCGCTGGGCCCAGCGCCTGGCTAAAACCCCCGAAACACCGCGCGAAAAAATCCCCGCCGGTCCACTGGCCGCGCTTTTCGATCTGCACACGCAGGCGACATCCATCTATCAACAACTTCTCGCCGCGCCAGAGCAAGCCTGGAACGAACCTTATGTTCTTCAATTTGACTGGCTCCCGCCGGAACAGCGCACAGTCTCGCGCAGAAAGATCGGTGGGCACGCGCTCTTTCACAGCCAGCGCCATTGGGCGCAGCTCGCCACGCTGGTCCGCAACGCCGGTTTCCCCTCGGACTTTCGGGGCGACCTGCTTTTCAGTCCTGCGCTGCCGTAGGCACGGGTGCGGGCACCGGCATTGCCCGTTGCTTCTGGAAGCATGATCGGCACAGTACCGGCCTGCCCTGCGTCGGCTTGAATGGAACAGTCGTCTCTGTGCCGCATTCAGAGCACGTGGTCCGCGTCTCCGGGCGCACGCGCTGGCTTCCCCGGGCACGCTTCGCTTTGCACTGCTTGCAGTGCTTGGGGTCATTCTTGAACTGTTTATCGTAGAAGAAGATCTGCTCGCCTGCAGTGAACACAAACTCGGCGCCGCAGTCAACGCACTTCAGCACTCGATCGGTGAATTCCATGGCCGGCTTCCCTCACAGGGACTTTCACCGAAGTCGGCCACTTCTCTGCGGGATCTTGCCGGTTCCGGTTCCCTGTATTCGTTCGTCGTGCACTACAAGGGGCCCGGACCGCACCTAAAGCTGGGGCGGCATTCGAACTTTTGCCCGCATTTGCGGACAACCTTACACTTCCCACGCCAGACGCGTGGTCAGTTAGCTTTCGCGCTTCTCAGTTTCTGAAGGGATTGTGGCAACCCGCCCAGACTCTTCGCTGGGCAAGGGTCAAAAGGTTCCCAATAAAAATCTATCGACAGAAAACTGGAGAAACACTGAAGCAAATTAAAACGCCGCGGTCGCCGTTCCGATTCTCACTGGTCTTCTTAGCGGCCCTCGATTTTCTTCCATCGAAGGCTGTCGGAACTGTGCTTCCCGCGGCGGTTAATGAACTTAGTCCTGCTCTTTACGAGCCTTCTTGCGGTTCCGCTTGCGCGCCAAAGCTGCCTTGACGCGTTTCTTTTCGCCGGGCTTCAGGTAGTAGGAGTGACGCTTCACTTCCTTGATGATGTCCTCCTGCTGCACCTTCCGCTTGAATCGGCGCAAAGCATTTTCTAGCGGCTCGCCTTCCTGTACGCGAACCTCCGCCAAAGGGTAACACCTCCAAACCTGCCTGTAAGGCTTTTATGATCATACGCGAGGTTCGGGTCGGCGGCCAATCTCATAATTGCCGTTTTCCCGCTGAATTCGGCAACGAACGTCGCCGCGGAGCTCCGATATCGCCGTCTCCCTGCGGCCCCCGCCACGCGCCAGTTAAACTTGCAAGTAGCGGCCACCGCAGAGGTTTCCATGCTCCGAACCTACCAGGGCCATTCGCCCAGGATTCCAGCCAGTTGCTACATCGACCCTTCCGCACAAGTCCTCGGCGACGTCGTGCTCGGCGAGCGCTCTTCCGTGTGGATGAATGCGGTCCTTCGCGGCGATGTCAACTCCATTCGTGTCGGATCCAACTCCAATGTCCAGGATTGCTCTGTCCTCCACGGCCAGCGCAACCTCTATCCCGTCATCGTGGGTGACTGGGTCACCATCGGCCACAACGCCACTGTCCACGGTTGCGTGGTCGAGGATATGTGCGTCATCGGCATGGGAGCCACTATCCTGAACAACAGCCGCATCGGCGAGGGCTGCATCATCGCGGCCGGATCCGTCGTCCCCGAGCACACGGTCGTTCCACCCCGCACTCTTTGGGCCGGCGTTCCCGCCAAGCTGCGCCGCGAGATCTCCGACAAGGATCGCGAACTCATCCGCGAATACGCGCAGAATTATCTCGACTACGTCGAAATCTATCTCAACAATCCTCCCCAAACGCTCTGATTCGCTTCGTGCGATCCAGTTTCCACCTCGACGTTGCTTGCGCCCAGTCTGGACAAGATGAACGGTCCGTCATCTCCGGGCGCCTGATTGATTGAATGCGCTCAATTTCGTTGACATTTACCTGTTTGAAATAGTCGGATAATAGGAGCCCGGCTTTGCCGATCCTTATCCGAGAGTTCATGCAGGAAAACCAAATCATTCCCCCTCCAGAAACATCGTGCCGATCTATTTCATTCGCGCCACTTCTCGCCGCGTTGGCTCTCAGTTTCGCGATCGGCATTCATGCGCAAACCGCACCTGCGTCAAGCGTCCCACCAGCGAATGTTCCAGACCGCGCTTCGCTGCCTGACGCGCCATCCCCGCATCTGTCTTCGCGCGACGATGTCACGGTTCGCAGAGTGCCGCGAAATTTCCTTGAAGATCAAGCTGTCATCTGGACCAGCCCGGTGCGCATCCGCGCGCACGACCTCAAGTGGATCGTCCCGCTTGGCGTGGCCACCGGTGTCGCCCTCGCCACCGATCACTACGTAATGACGAATGTCGTTTCAACCAATCCCAGCTTCAACCAGGCCAATATCAACGCTTCGAATGCGATGATCTACAGCCTTGTCGCCGCCCCCATTGCGCTGTACGGCGTTGGCCGATTCCGGCAGGACGACCACGCGCGCGAAACCGGCATCCTCACCGGTGAGGCAATGCTCGATGGCGTCGTAGTCGAGCAGGTCCTGAAGCTCGCGCTGTGGCAGGAGCGCCCCTACCAGGACACTGCGAGGGGAAGGTTTTTTCAATCGATCGCAGGCGTCGACTCTTCGTTTCCCTCTTCCCACACGCTGATTGCCTTCTCAGCCGCGTCCGCTATCGCCGCCGAATACCCTTCTAGGCCGGTTGAATGGCTGGTGTACACCGGGGCCACTGGGGTCGGCCTCACCCGCGTTCTTGGCCGCGACCACTTCCCAGTCGATGTCCTGGTGGGGGGCGCGCTCGGGTGGCTCATCGGCCATAACGTCGTCAAGCGCCACCGTCATCACGCGCTGAGTGAAGTTGCCTCGCACCGGTAACTCGGTCTGCCCATGCTGCGAACCGCGAACTTCGAACTGTGAACTGTTTCTCTCACACTGGCAGCGGATTGCGTCCCGCGTAGAACTTCCTCTGGTGCCAGTAGGGATATGCCGGCTCGCGATCGCTTGCCTCATCCAGCGCGGCAATCTGCTCAGCGCTCAGCTTCCATCCCGTTGCGCCCAGGTTCTGCTTCAACTGCTCCTCGTTCCGCGCACCCACAATCACTGACGAAATGGTCGGCCTCTGCAGCACCCAGTTCAACGCCACCTGCGGAACTGTCTTCCCCGTCTCAATTGCGACGTTTTCCAGTGCATCCACCACGTTGTAGACATACTCATCGTCGACCTGCGGGCCTTCTGCGGCGATCGAATGCAGCCGGCTCACCTCAGGCAGCGGCTTGCCGCGTCCGATCTTGCCCGTCAGCCGTCCCCAGCCCAGCGGGCTCCACACCAGCGCGCCAACCTTCTCCGCCAACGCCAGCGGCATCAGCTCCCACTCGTATTCGCGGCCGATCAGCGAGTAGTACACCTGGTGCGCCACGAATCGCGTCCAACCGTATTTATCAGCAACGGCCAGCGACTTCATCAGGTGCCATCCCGAAAAATTCGAGCACGCGATGTAGCGCACCTTGCCCTCGCGAACAAACTTGTTCAGCGTATCCTGCGTTTCTTCAAACGGCGTCAACGCGTCGAAACAATGCAAATGGTAGATGTCGATGTAGTCAGTCCCGAGCCGCCGCAGACTCGCCTCCAGCGCGCGCCGCAAATGGTAGCGTGACGAGCCCTCGTCATTCGGGCCCGGCCCGGTCCCAAACCCCACCTTCGTCGAAATCAGTGCCTGGTCCCGTTTGCCCGCGAGAGCCTTGCCTAAGATCTCTTCCGATCGGCCTTCCGAGTATCCATCCGCCGTATCAAAAAGGTTCACGCCGGCCTCGAAGCAGAGGTCGATCATCCGACGCGCGTCATCGACCTCGGTCGATCCGAACCCCTTGAAAAACTCGTTGGACCCGCCAAAAGTCGCGGTCCCAAAACTCAACGCGGACACCTTGAGGCCGGAGCCTCCCAGCAATCTGTAATCCATGAAATTTTCGATGCCTCACTTAGCGCAGAGATGCGCCAACTCCCCGCCATCACGCCGGCAGTAAAATCATTCTTTAATCCATAACAGAAGAGCCGCCCATCGCGGGCGGCCCTCACTAATCACTAACCACTAACCACTGCCACTAGCAGCTCAGCACATCCTGCAACTTGGTCAGCGTGCGGTGCAGGTCCTTGTCCGTCCGCCGCTGTTCGTCGATCTTGCCGATCGAGTGCATCACCGTGGTGTGATGCTTGTTTCCGAACTGGCGTCCGATCTCCGGAAGGCTCGCTTCCGTCATCTGCTTGGCAAGGTACATCGCAATCTGCCGCGGCACCACCACATTGCGCGAGTTGTTCTTCTGCTTCAGGTCCGCGACGCGCATGCCAAACTGCTCCGCAACCGCGCGCTGGATCGCCTCAATTGTGATCTTGCGCACCTGCATATCAATAAACTGCTTCAGGCACTGCTGCGCTGCCGCCAGGGAAATCTCCATGCGGTTCAGCTGGCACCACGCAATCAGCCTAACCAGCGCGCCTTCCAGCTCACGCACGTTGGTGCGCACATTCGAGGCCACAAACAGTGCCACATCCGTGGGCAGTTGCGCCTGCTCGCTTTCCGCCTTCTTCAGCAGAATGGCCACCTTGGTTTCAAGGTCGGGCGGCTGAATATCCGCGATCAGCCCCCATTCAAAGCGCGAGCGCAGCCGTTCTTCAATCTCCGTCAGCTCCTTGGGCGGCCGGTCTGAAGCAATCACCACCTGCTTCATGTTCTCGTGCAGCGCATTAAAGGTGTGAAAGAACTCCTCCTGCGTGCGTTCTTTCTGCGAGATGAACTGAATATCGTCGATCAGCAACACTTCCACCGTGCGGAAACGGTCGCGGAAGCTGGTCATGCGATCGTTGCGGATGGAGTTGATCATCTCGTTGGTAAACTTCTCCGCCGAAGCGTAGCAGATGCTCGCGGCCGGTTGCCTGCGCTTCACTTCGTGCCCGATGGCATGCATCAGGTGCGTTTTGCCCATGCCCACGCCGCCATACAGAAAAAGCGGATTGTAGGCGCGCGAGGGGCGTTCTGCCACGGCCAAGGCAGCGGCGCGCGCAAATTGATTTCCGTTGCCGCTCACGAATGCGTCAAATGTATAGCGCTGGTTGAGCTGCGCCGCGGTCGACCAATCAAAGCGGCCTTGCTCCGGTGAGCGCGCTGCGTTCGAGGGAGGCGCCGTGGGCGCATGCGACGGCACCGGGCCGAACCCGCCATCCCTGCGTTGCGGCGGAATCGAAGGATCCTCTTCCGCAGTCACAAAACATACGTCGTCGAAGTCAAGCGATTGCAGATCAATCGCTTCCTGAATCAGGTCGCCGTATTTGTCGCCGATGTGCTGAAACTCCGGCGACGGCACGCGCACGTAAAGCTTGCGCCCCGAGGCATGGCTGAATCGAGTCGGCTTAAGCCAGGTCTCGAAGGATTGCCGGATAACCTTCTTCTCGAGTGCTGCGAGAATCTGGAGCCAGGGATTGAGTGCCGAGGTCGGCGTAGTCGCAAATGCCATCGTACAATCCTTGCTGATTCCGCCGGCATTGCGCCGCGCGGTTCATTGTTTGTCTTGCAGGCAATAGCTTCTTCAAGGCGCAAAGCAACGTGTTGCGCGCGCTCTTTCAGATGGCCAATTACCTGATCACTACTGGTCCGCCTCGAAGGATTCAACACCGAGGCCGTTGACTAAAATCCGATACGCAGAACGCTCGAAATTTCACATGAATTTACAAATGAAATTTCAGGAACGGTCCCGATAGTAGCACAATCCGAGACCGTTGCAATCCCCTATTCACATAAGTTTTCTGCGATCTTTTCGAGTTGCACCAAGGATGGTGAAAGTTCGCGTCTTGGTTACCCGCGTTACTAATGGGTCGCACTCGTCTCGTGCCTTTCACTTCATTTCTGCGGCACTCCTTTGAGGATACGACGAATTTCTCCACTCCCTTGCCACATCGTGAAAGCGCCTCGGAGTGGATTCCAAAATTCGCCTGCGATATACTCAAAGTGTTGCTAAATAGAAGATTCTCGTTTGAAAACAGGAGCGGGTTACCATGCCCAAACGTACCTTTCAACCCAACCGCCGCCACCGTGCCAAAACACACGGCTTCAGGTCGCGCATGAAGACCAACGCCGGCGCCGCCGTGCTCAGTCGCCGCCGCGCTGCCGGCCGCAAGCGTGTCTCAGTCAGTCCCGCGCATCGCGATTGATTCCCCGGACGGTCCTTGGTTCGAGAGCTGCGCTGCTTGAGTTTGAAACCGCCGCGCAGCGCCGGCATGTGGCTCTCATGACATCAGCT
>Ga0265316_10000779_pt1 | contig 35184 bp, 25 predicted proteins | sample 4522metaG_FD_202092 | JGI IMG/M metagenome (GOLD analysis project Ga0265316, IMG submission 202092) | Rhizosphere microbial communities from Carex aquatilis grown in University of Washington, Seatle, WA, United States - 4-5-22 metaG | ecosystem: Host-associated > Plants > Roots > Rhizosphere >...
GCGCATTTTGCGTCTATCCGCAGACATTCTCCGGACACGCGATGCGATACCGATCGATTTCGAATGTGGCTGACGAATTCGACTTTGTGGCGCGCGAACTGCCAGAGGTCAAGTCGGTGATGCTCGAGGATGACACGTTTATTGTCAACAAACCCCGGACGCTCGATCTGGCTCGTGAGTTGATTCGCCGCGGTAATCGGCTGCCTTTCGATGCCAACTGCAGAGCAGATATCGGCGCGGACAAGGAACTGCTTACAACTCTTCATTCCGCCGGCGCGCGGTTGTTCTGCGTGGGCTTTGAAAGCGGAGACGTGGAAGTGATTCACGGCATGCATAAGAACAACGACGACCGGCGAGACTCCCGGTATCACGATGAGGCCTTGCGTTTTGTTCAACGCTGCCGCGAGTCGGGAATCATGGTGCACGGATGCTTCATGGTCGGCAATCTGAATGAAACGCCGGCGAGCATGGAAAAGACGCTGCTGTTTGCGAAGAGACTGCGGCCGGACACTGCGCAATTCTTCCCGATCATGGTGTATCCGGGCACTGCGGCATATCGCGAGGCCAGGGAGCGCGGGTACATCAAGAACGAGGATTGGGGCGCGTGGCTTACGAAAGAGGGGTTGCATAACAGCGTCGTAACGCTTCCGCATATTACTCATAACGAGCTTGTGAGCTTTTGCGATCGCGCGCGGCGAAGATTCTATTTAAGCCCTTCGTATATGACCTACAAACTTGTGCAATCTCTCAAGGATCGACGGGAGCTGCAACGCAATCTCAAAGGCTTTGTCACGCTGTCGAAATACTTGCTCTTCGGGAGTCGACATGACAAAGCCGGTGCAGCGCCGAAGGGCCGTGAGCTGCCGCACAAGCAAGACCGAAACAGCCTTTATCAAATCGCAAGCGCCGGACAACTGGAGACTCTTCACGCGTCTTCAGAAGACTCCGGCGATTTGGTGAGCACGCCGAATGGAACATTTGACTGAGTCTATCTCCGTATCGATCATTATTCCCACGTTCAACGGCGCAAAGCGGATTGAGCGCTGTCTCGAGTCGCTGTGCGAACAGACGGCCGGCCGCCGGGTCGAGATCCTTGTTGTGGACGACGGTTCAAACGACAATATCGCAGAGGTCGTGGAGCGCTTTAGCGGGGTCCGGCTGATTTCCCAGGTGAACGCCGGGCCTGCCGCTGCGCGAAATCATGGAGCACGCGAGGCTTGCGGTGACGTGATTCTGTTTACTGACGATGACTGCGAACCTGCACGTGGCTGGCTCGATGCGATGCTCGCGCCCTTTAGAGACCCGGAAGTTGTGGGAGTGAAAGGCGCCTATCGGACGCGGCAAAAGCCGCTGATCGCGCGATTCGTTCAGGCTGAGTATGAAGATCGCTACCGCATGATGGCCCACATTTCGAACATCGATTTCATCGACACTTATTCGGCGGCGTTCAGGCGCGAGCGGTTTGTGGAGATGGGTGGATACGATACTCAATTTCCGGTGGCATGCGCGGAGGATGTGGAACTGTCGTATCGGATGTCAGCAAGAGGCTGGCAGATGAGGTTCGCACCAGATGCCATCGTCTATCATCAACATCCCGATTCGCTGGGTCGTTACCTGAAGAAGAAGTTCAAATTTGCGTTCTGGCGCGTCCTGGCGGTGCGAAAGAACCCGAGTAAGGCCGTCAAGGACAGCCACACACCGCAACTAATGAAACTCCAACTGCTTTTCGGCCCGGCGGCCCTTGCTGCTCTGGGGCTCGACCTGTACCTTCGGCCCGCGGTGCCCATCTCAGCGATCACGCTCGGCCTTTTTCTCATTTCGACGATTCCATTTACGATGCGCAGCGCAGCGCGCGATCCCGCGGTTGCAGTCATTTCACCAATGGTTCTCGCGGCGCGCTCTTGCTCGCAACTGTTCGGCGTTCTAGCCGGAGTTCTCAAAGCCAGAAGGACTCGAGTCTGAGAAGAGACTCCCGGGCGCCAAATCCCCGGACAGCGGCCCGCAGCCGCTCGATTCTTTCGACAGACATCTAACTGACACTGAAATAACCCTGCAAGACTGCGAACCCAGGTTCACGTGTTTCTCAGAAACTGGCCTGCTGCGAAGCCGGTAGCAAACGCCGTTTCGAATCTGCGCACTTCAATCGTCACTTCGGGGGCTAATCATGATTGCGGAACTACGGCGATGCGGACTCGTGCTACGAGCGGCAATTGTTGTACTGCCTCTCGTTTCATTCTTGTTGGCGGGCTTCGTTAGTGTTCATTGGATGGGAGTCAAGCCGGAGTTCACTTCGGCCGAGTTTGTTTACTTTGCATTGTTTACCACCATGGTCTGGTCGATCGTGGCGGAGCGCCAGGAAGTCAGCAGCATTGCAAAGGTCACCGCGGAAAACACGGGAATCCGCGCCTCGTTCGCGGCCTGCGGCATCACGTTTGTTGCCAATCTCATCGCGCTCTTCTTTGTGCATCAGCTCCGCTATTCACGGGCGTTCATCGTTCTTAGCGCGGTGTTTCTTCTGGTCCTGACCGTCACAGTACGCACGCTGGTGCGAATCCTGCTGCGGACGCTCGGCGGGCATCGTTCTGCATTCAGAGTTCTCATCGTAGGAACAGGCCGGTTTGCCGCACAGGCGGCCATGCGGATTCAGCACAACGAATTCGTTCGCTCCGTTGTTGTGGGGCATATCCAGTTGCCGGGGGAAGAGGTTCGCGTGACCGACGTGTCCATCTTTCAAATGGACCAAATGGAAGCCATTGAGAATCTGAACCCCGATAATATTTTGATTGCAGTTCCGACAGATGAGTTCAGCTGTCTTCGCCGTTGCATCTCAAAATTGAATGGCCTTGGCAAACCGATTCGCATCATTGTGAATTCGGGCAATGGAATGAAGGTACGGGACAGGGTAATCCAGCTGGGCCGCCTTCAGATGCTGGATCTCGATCCCAGCCCGATGCCGTCGATCGGCTATTTTCTCTTCAAGCGTATTTTCGACATGGCATTTTCCAGTACGGTACTGCTGGTTTTAGCCGTTCCGATGTTGGCGATCGCTCTGGCAATTCGATTGACTTCTCGCGGCCCGATCCTCTTCAGGCAGCAGCGAGTCGGCAGAAACGGCAAGGTCTTTACGATGTACAAATTCCGGACCATGCAAGTGGCTTCTACTCTGGAAGGAGACACTGGCTGGACCGGAGAGGACGATCCGCGGCGGACGGCGGTCGGTGCTTTTTTGCGGAAATCGAGCCTGGATGAGCTTCCGCAATTCTTCAATGTTCTAAAGGGCGAGATGAGCGTCGTGGGGCCGAGGCCTGAGCGGCCGCATTTTGTGGGAAAATTTCGCAAGAACATTACGCTCTATCAGACGCGGCATCATCTCGATGTCGGGATCACCGGATGGGCGCAGGTCAATGGCCTGCGAGGGGATACGTCGATTCCGAAGCGAGTTCGATACGACCTCTACTATCTGCACCATTGGAGCATGTTATTCGACATGCAAATCATCCTTATGACCATATGGGGCGGATTCATGGGCAAGAACGCCTACTAAAGGCTAAGCAACCACTCAGTAAGTTGAGGAAGAGAATCGACGGGGCCACACACTGCAAAAGCTGCGGTGTGTGGCCTTTTTGTTGCCGGCTCCGGGGCGCAGCATCAAGCGATTTCGTACGGATGCCGCTGATGCCGCGACAGCAGGCTGGCGGCAATATCGTCGCTCTGGATCATCTCTGTCCTGGGATCCCAGTAAATATGATGCTCCACCTTCATCGCGATCCAATGCAGCAAGCAAGTAGAGCAGGCGCGATGGCCAATTTCGGCTGGCGCTACCGGCGCCTTTCTTGAATGGATGCAGTCAAGCCAGTTTCCATGCTGATCGTCGGATGTGTAGACATGGAATTCCGTCGGGCCAATGACAGAGTCGAGAATCGCGGGATCGCTCGCGCGAAGCGGAACGATCGTGGGCGCAGGAGTGCCGAATGACGCCGTCGGCGTGGTACCCGTGTCGCGGCACACGAAGATCCAACCTTTGTCACCGATCCATTTGATTCCATTTTCGAATTCGCCTGAAATCGTCATAACCACGCCATTGTCATAGCGGCCGTATGTTTTGAACGGGCCGTGGACGTTCCAGAGCCCTTCTGTCGGGAACTCGGCATGGCCCCAGATTTCGACGGGACCGGTGAGCTCGGTGTCCATTCCCCAATGTGCCGTATCGACATGATGGGCCCCCCAGCCGGTAATCATCCCCGCGCCGAACTGTTCCATACGTAGCCATCCGGGGCGGTCGAATCCCTTTTGCGGCATGACGCGGTCGACGGTGTAGGGCACCTCGGGTGTTGAGCCGAGCCACGCATCGTAGTTGAACCCTTGGGGAATCGGCATCGGCTGCGGATTTCCGCCTGCCGGGTCGCCCGGAAGTCCAATCTCGACTCTTTGCACCGTGCCGATGCGGCCATTGCGCACCAACTCCACGGCGCGCGCGAACTGCTTCCATGAGCGCTGCTGCGATCCCACCTGGAGAATCTGCCTGCTGGCCTTGACGTGATCGGCCATGATGCGTCCTTCTCTGATGGTCAGCGACGCCGGCTTCTGCAGATAAACGTCCTTGCCCGCTGCAATCGCGGCGACGGCCAACCTCGCATGCTGGTGGTCGGGAGTCGAGATCATTACGGCATCGATCTGGTGGTTCGCAAGCAGTTCTTTGTAGTCGGAGTAGCCTCTTGTCCCGGTGTAAGGCTTGCCAAGCTTTTTCGTATAAGCATCGTCGACGAATTGGCACCCTGATTCGATGCGTTCCGGGCTCAGATCGCAGACCGCCAAAATGCGATTGTCGCGCCCGGGCACGCCGGTGAATTGCAGCACTCCCGGCATGTCGTGGCCACGCGAGATGCGACCCACGCCGATGGCGCCAATATTGATGCGATTCGAGGGCGCAGTTGCGCCGAAAACCGAGTTTGGGACGATAACAGGAAATCCGGCGGCAACGGCCCCGGCGATGGAACTTTGGATGAATTTTCGTCTCGTGGCAATCATGAATGTCTCTCCTGAGCCGTGAAAGCGCAGTGGAAACAATCTACATCAGCGGGGCGAGTGCCGTCGCGCGGAATCAAGGTCGCATTCGCGCAATGCCCACAGTGGTAGCATCATAGTTGAGAGATGCAAACAAAAAAGCTGCAAATCATTCCCCTGGGCGGCCTTGGCGAGTTCGGCATGAACTGCATGGCCGTGCGCTGGGAAGACGACATTATTGTGATCGACGCGGGGCTGATGTTCCCCGAGACAGAGCTGTTGGGCGTCGACATTGTGGTTCCCGACATCACCTACCTGATTGAAAACAAGAAGCATGTTCGGGCCATTGTGCTCACGCACGGGCACGAGGACCACATCGGCGGGCTGCCCTGGATCCTGAACGAGCTTAAAGTCCCGGTGTATGCCACGGAATTCACGCTGGCCTATGTTGAAGACAAGCTGGAAGAGCACCAGCTTCTCGACGATATCGAGCTCATCGAGATTGAGCCGAAGCGCAAGTTCACCATTGGGCCCTTCACCATCGAGCCCATCCGCGTAACGCACTCGTTGGTCGATTGCGTTGCGCTGGCCGTCGAAACGCCTGTGGGCGTCATTATTCATACCGGCGACTTCAAGATCGATCTGGCGCCGCTGGACGACAAGGCTTTCGACCTGCACACCTTTGCCGAGTACGGCAAGCGCGGCGTGCTGGCGCTGTTTCAGGACTCGACCAACGTGGAGCGGCCGGGCTACACGCCCAGCGAGCGCGCGGTCATTCCCAGGCTCGACGAGATTCTCACCCAAACCAAGAAAAAACTCTTCTTCAGTTGCTTCTCCTCTTCGATCTACCGCATCCGCATCGCCATGGAACTCGCGCGCAAGCATGGGCGCAAGGTCGCAGTCGTGGGCCGGTCGATGGTGGAGAGCACGGAGATTGCGCAGGATCTCGGCTACATCGAGATTCCGCCGGGCCTGATGATCAATCCAGGGCAGATTCGCGACTTTCCGCCCGAGCAGCTGATGATCCTGATCAGCGGGACGCAGGGCGAACCGCTGAGCGCACTGAGCCGCGCCGCTGTGGACAACCACAAGCACGCTCACATCGACGCGGGCGATACCGTGGTGCTGAGCTCGAGAATCATTCCCGGCAACGAGAGCGGGATCTTCAGGGTCATCGATCACCTGAGCCGGCGCGAGGCAAACGTCATCTACGACGACGGGCAGCATGGGCTGATCCATGTGAGCGGCCACGGCAGCCAGGAAGAGATGCGGCTGATGATCAACCTGGTGCGGCCGAAGTTCTTCATTCCGATTCACGGAGACTACCGTTTTCTGCGGCAACACGCGAAGCTGGCCATGGAGACGGGCGCGGTGGAACATGCCATCGTGATTGAAGACGGCGACGTGCTGGAGCTGGACAAGGATGACGCGCGCAAAAAGGATAAGGTGACCGCGGGACGGATTCTGATCGATTCCGGATCGTCCATCGACGTGGTCGAGGATCTGGTGATTCGCGACCGGCGCATCTTGTCAGAAGACGGCGTGGTGCTGGCGGTGATGGCGATCAACAAAAAGACCGGCAAGGTGGAGCGCGAGCCTGAAGTGCTGATGCGCGGGTTCGGCGGCGCGGACATTACGGACCAGGCACGCTTGGCCGTGCTGAAGACGCTGGACGGATTGACCCCGGAGCAAAAATCCGACTACGGCATGGTGACCGAGCGGGTGCGCGTTGAGCTCAAGAGGCTCATCCAGAAGAGCACCGGACGCCGGCCGATGATCATGCCGGTCATCCTGGAAATCTGAAGAACAGAGACGCGAACTTGCGAGTTAGCGAAAAGGCCCCATGATGGGGCCTTTTCCGTTGGCGAGTTGGCAGGTTGGCGGGGTTCGTACGATCCCCACCCTAACCACAAAAACAAAGACGCGGCGAGGGTGGGGCACCCGATTTCTCGTAGTGGATGAAGGCCACGAAGAGCAACCGCAGATCCTCAGACTCGGTCGCGGAGGCGGCGTCGCGGCTGCGTGTCGCCGTCTGCTTGCCATCTGCTCCAGAGAGAGCGCCGGCAGGTCCGTATCCGATTGCTCAGCATTTGACCCCGCAGGATGAAAAGCTCAATGGATAATCGCTATTGCCGTTCGTGGCTAGTCCGAGCAATTTGTGATTGCCTCATATCTCACATTCCTGGGGGAAGACCATGCCACAGAGCACGCATAATCGTTTAGCTGAGATTCACAACCTTGCGGAACACACTCATGATGTTGGCGCTCACGACAAGGCGGATCATTTGACCTCCCACGAGCTCACCAAACAGGCCGAAGAGCATTCCAGGAAAACGCAACAGCGCGATGAGGTACCGGCTGCCAAGGTCGCGAAGCGCAACAGGGCTTAGCGCGTGGGAGCGTGGATTCAATACTCACCGCGGCTTCTGCAATTTCGGCTTAGCGACGGTTCGGTCAGAATTTGCCCAAGACGCGAGAAACGAAGGCCCCGGTGCGGTCAGTCAGATTGGGAGTTGGCGAGTTTTTCTCGGCCCTCATTCTGGCGATTTGGTGCGTGAGAGGAAACAATTATGGAGTTCAGTCTTGATGAAGAACTGCGCAATGCCGAAGAGGAAATGCGCAATGCAGGGGAGGCACTTTTGGTGTCGGGCTTTCGGGAAGATCAGTGGGAGCTGATCAGGAAGTACACAGCTTCTGCGATTGCTCAAAGTCAATGTATTCTCTTCAAGACTCTACGAAGCCTTCCAAAGTCAGACCTTGCCTCTTAGGGTTGGACCGAGACCCTGGTGTTCGGTTTCAGAAAACCCAAGTTGCGACCCGAATGTTCGGATCACCCAGGTTCCGGCTGGATTGTCACCCAGCGGATCGCTCGGGCATGCCACGGCTTTTTTGCGATTGTGGGGCATTCCGTCTGTATGATGGTTGCGCGGTAAAACGAGCACGTCTTGAGCCGCTGGAAACCATGTTGACAGAGACAACGCGCGAGATCGTCGCGACACGAAGGGAGAGAAAGCCATGAAACAGATCAATCCATGGGCAGGGTTCGTCCCAGTACTCGGTTTAATGTTGCTGCTGGTCTCGGGAGTTGCCGCTCAAGTTCCCGGCCACAAGATTAGCGATATGGTCCGGGATGAAAACAACACCACTGGCTATACCTTCTGCACAGTAGCAATTCCTCATTCGGGCGGCAAGACGGATACGTACTACAGCGATGTGTTCCTATCGTCGAAAGAGAGCCTGCATGCGGCGAACGATGCCTTTCTTCAATTTCTCAGAGGGAAGTATTCGCTGCAGCTTCCTCCGCAAGACAACACCTGTGAAAATCTTTTCAGTGCCCGGCAGGCCGACGCCCAAAGCCGGCTGGATCGAACAGAGCGAACGAATAGCGACTTTGTCAGAGTTACCAAGACGGGTTGGGTGTATTCGGACGCGGCGAAACCCAAACCCTGATAGGGCATGTGAGTTTACGTTCGTGCTATCTCACCCTGGCGGCAAAAACAAATGCGCCGCGAGGGTGGGACACCCGGCTGGCGACTCATAGTGCCATCGCGCATTTTTATCTCGGATTGGCAGTGTTCTCGTTCTTCGCTTGCATCGTCCGGCGAGCGCGCACCATGCTGCCCTTGGCGGCGGCGCTATTCTCCTCGATTTGCCAGGCCCGTTTATAGTTCGCTGCTGCGGCCGCGTAATTGCCCTTGTGCATCTGTTGATTGGCCAAATCGAAATAACGCTGCGCGGAACGTGCCATCGCCCCACGGGACCCAGGCGCCGAGGTCATTCGGCGAGTCGATGTGGACGCCGGAGCCCTCGAGAACGCCGCAGCATGCGACCCTTCGCTTGACCTCGTCGCAACACGTGCAGTCGCTCCACGAGATGCACGATCCGGTGTCGTCGTCCGGTGTGTCGAAGTGATCGGCGATGCTGCCTTCCCCGGTGGCGGCTTGACCCCAGCGTCCGGGGCATCGCCGGCCTGAGGAGTCGCTTCAGGCACGGTGCCAGGATCCTCGGCGACGGGAGTTGGTTCGGGCATAGAAGGAGGATCGGGCTGGTTGAGCTGCGGGGGCGAATTGTGCGCCTGGGAGCCAGGCACCGCCCCGGTTCGATGAAATGCAAGGATGAGACACGCGCACAGCGACAGCGCGCCGATCGCGGCTGCAAACCTGTACATTACAATTCTCGACACCTGAGGTGGAGACGCTGCCGGTTTGGACGCGGCAAGTTTCGACGATGGAAGTTTCAACTTGGAGAATATCGGCCAAGGGAATCTCGGCGCAAAAGAACGGTCCAGAGCATTGCTGGGCACAAATTCCGCGCGATCGATTACCGTGCCTTCTTCTTCTGCCTCTTCCTCTTCCATGGCCGGCTGCACATCGGTCATCATGGCTGGCGCAGTTGCGATCGAAATGACCGGCGACGCGTCATATTGCCCGGCCGTTTGCTCAGGCAGGTTCGCTTTCACCGCCGGCGAAGCGTCGATTATCATGGCCGGCGTGGCCTCGATCTTGATCGCCGGAGGCACGAAGTTCTCAACTACGCCGATCTCCAGCGATGGCTCGTATTCACTCGAAACCACCGGCGCGTGCTGGCGAAAGAGATTGTTGATGAGCGCAATTTGGCGCGGGTTCAACAGGGGAAGCGACAGCTGTCGAAAGTTGCGGAAGGTCCAAAGCAGATAGACGCGTTGCCAAAAGGAGGGTTCAACGACAACTAGTCCTTGCTGCGTTTTGAGCAGCAAGAAGCCAGATTCAAGCTTGTTCAGAAGCACAAATCTCCCCCATGACACAGAATGCAGCTTGCGTGGCACAGGGATCCAATTGCATCGATGGCAGACCCACTGATCACGATGGCCGAACAGCCTTCGCAAGCGAATTGCGAAGAGTTTTCACGGCTGTGTCCTACCGCATCCTACCGCCGGATCGCAAGAAAACGGCCAAGGGGGGAATTGGCGTCGCTTTCCAACGCCCGAATCGGATTCCCAGACTTAGACCCCGTATCCAGAGCAAAGTTGCGCTGCAGGTTTGTATGTCGGGTTTCGCTGTTGCTGGCATGTAGCCCGGCGGCAACTGATCGAGGGCTGGGACCTTGGCCAGCCGCCGAACAGGATTTAATGCCGGACCGCGATTGCGCCTGCCGGAAGCAGAAGGGTACAATCGCCACTCCAGCCGTTGAATCGGGCGTCCCTACCCTGGCCGATCTGTTTCTGCATCGAGGAGAGCTTCATGAATAGAACCATCCGCTTGTCGGGCGTGAGTCTTGTGCTCACATCCGCGTTTCTTTGCGTTGCCTGCCACTCGGGAACGTCGTCGCCATCACCGAGCTCTTCAGCGGGACCGATCAACATGCTGTGCTATTCAAGCCCCACTGCTCAGGTGGTGCGACTGAGCGCCGTCTTTCCGATCAAAACTCACGATGCAACCACGATGGTGGAGGAGCCCTGGTCCGCCGACTTCAGGCGCTATTTGGGGCAGTCGGGCAATGAGGGCGGCATCAGCGTTACGTGCGAGCAAGTGACCTCAACCGACGCCGAAAAAGAGAAGGCTGCGGAATTGCGCAAGCAGGGGCACACAGTGGTCGAGACGGGCTGGACCTATGCCAACTAGATGCCGGCCGCGACTGGCGCGTCTTGGGATTTGATATGGAATAGGCTGCAGCAATCAACCGGCTGCCGGAACCGCAACGGTACCCACCGGACCGACGTGCTTGCAGGGAATGTTCGGCAAGGCGTTGGGAAAAAGCGGATCGGCGGCTGCGCGCGCAGGTGGGCTTTGTGTCGCTGCAGAGACTTGAAGTGCCGCTTCGCGCGGCAGCGAGCGCATGACGATAAAGAAATCGCCGACGGTCAGGCGGGCGTTACCCTCGAAGTCAAGAAAGCCGATCTTATTTTCTTTGCAGAGGGCCTGCGACTCCGGTGAAAGATAAGGCGCGATGACAATCGGGATGGCATCGGCCGCAAGAAGAGCGGCGCTTGTTTGCAGTTCCCGGAACGCCGCGCCAAGCCGGCTGGGTTCACCTCTGGAATTCAATGCGCAAGCCAGCGTGTGGCGATGACCGTGGATTTCGATTCGCGCCAGGATTGCGGAGCCGCCGCCACGGTGCCTTTCACATTTGAGTTCAATCAGCTTGATGGCGGAGAAGCGCCCAGGCAACGCCCTGAGCGCGTCGGCAGCACGCGTTTCGAATTCAGTCAGTACTGTGCCCGTCTTCATCGGTCTCTCCCATCTCGTACAGCAGCGGAGCCGCGGGTTCCTGTTTAGCGGGGCCGAGAATGAACGAATTGTCGCCCGACGGAATCATGGCCAGCGGAACCGGCGCTTGCCCATTGCCGCCGTGCTGCTTCGATTCCAGCCAGAGGCACAAGCGGGGATCGTGGATCTCCGGTTTGTCGCGCCAAAAGCCCGGAGACAGCCCGCACTCGATGAGCAGGTGGTCGAGCCGGAGCTCAATCTGTGTTACGCGCTTGGAAAAGTAGCGCCGCACATTGCCGGCGCCGACATAGAGCCCCGTGACGCGACGTCCATTGCATTGTGAAGTGACAACCATCGAACTCCTCCGCAGGGTCTAATGTCCGTTGAGCCCGCTTTTGAAGGGAAACCCGCACGGCGGGCTTCCGAAAGAATCCCATGCTGCGTGAACTGGCCAAGACCTATGATTGCGGGAAACCGCGTTGAACGATGCAGGCCCAGCGGATGCAAAAAGATACACGGCTGCGACCCTGCGATAACTTTGATCGGCGAACAAACCCGAGGAGTACTTGTTACCTAGGCGCGGCGACCAGCGCGATGGTTGACGGCGGGAGAAATCGCCGATCGGGAAGGTGTCAGAAGGAAGGCCAGGATGAAATCCCACGTGCGCTGAACGGTCATCCCGACCGCCTGCGTCTCTTCCCTCACTCTCTGTGGAAATCTTGTACCTGTTTCGATTTCCTGTCAAGGCGATTCGATGAAGGTTGAGAGAAGATGGCGCAGATCGTTGTGGAAAAGTTCGGCAAATCGATTTGCCGACAGAACCGCAGATTTCGTTGGTGTCTCGAAGATTAGCGCGCGCGCGAAGAAGGCTCGTCGGAGAAGATCTGTCCGTCGCGGATGTGGACGACGCGGTGCGCATACTGAGCGATGTCGGCCTCGTGCGTGACGAGGACGATGGTGTTGCCTTTGGCGTGGAGTTGATCGAACAGTGACATAATTTCGATGCCCGTCTTTGAATCCAGGTTGCCAGTCGGCTCGTCGGCAAGGATGATCGAGGGGTTGTTGACCAGGGCGCGGGCGACGGCGACGCGCTGGCGCTGACCACCGGAAAGCTCGTTAGGTTTGTGCATCATGCGCGATTCCAGGCCCACGTCGGTAAGGGTCTGCTTGGCGCGTGCGATGCGTTCGGCGGCGGGAGTGCCGTTGTAAATAAGGGGCAGCTCGACGTTGTGGAGCGAAGAGGCGCGGGCGAGGAGATTGAACGTCTGGAAGACGAATCCGATCTCCTTGTTGCGGATCCGCGCGAGCTGGTCGTCATCGAGATCGCTGACCAGTTGGCCGTTGAGCCAGTATTGGCCCTTGGAGGGGGTATCGAGGCATCCGATCAGATTCATGAGCGTGGACTTGCCCGAACCGGATGGTCCCATGATGGCCACATATTCGTTGCGCCGAATGCGGAGCGAAACACCGCGCAAGGCCTGGACTTGCTGCTCTGAACCCATGTCGTAAGTGCGCCAAAGATCCTCGACGACAATGACGTCGTTCGCATTCACGACCTTTGTTTCCGGTAGTTCTTCAATGCCGATGCCGTTCAAAGCCATCTGAACCTCATGCTCTTTGGAAATGCAATTGCCGATTGCCGGCGCTTCAATTTGAACTCGAGCTGTTTGAATTGTCGCTAGTCGTCAACGGCGCGGACTTGTCGCGCTTGAGCAACGCGCCTCCCTTGAGGTCGCGCAGAGTTTTGTATGGGCCGGTGACGATCTCCTGGCCGTTGTTCAGGCCAGAGAGAACTTCAATGTCGGTGGCTCCTGTGATGCCCGTGGTAACGGGAACAAACTTGGCGCGCAGCCGGCCGTGATCATCCTTCTGCACGACGAAGACTCCCTGCACAGGGTTGGACTTTGGCGTGTTGGAGGCCGCCTGCACGGAACCGGGCTTGGCATTGTCGGTGGCCGGATCGTGCATGGTGAGTGCCTGGATGGGCAGTGCGAGCACGTCGGGCTTATGCGCGGTGGTGATTTTAGCGGTGCAGGAAAGACCGGGACGCAGATCGTCGGACGGATTATCGAGCGTAACGACAACCTTGAAGTCCTTGGCTTCTTCAGTTCCCGTGGTCGACTGCGAAGTAGACACGCCTGTCGAACGTAACAGCGCCTGGTCGCCGACCTCGGTGACGTGGCCCTTGAACGTCTTGTTGGGCAAGGCATCGACCGTGACTTCAGCCGGCTGGCCGAGATGAACATTCACGATGTCGGTCTCATCCACCTTGACCTCGGCGGTGACGACGCTCATGTCGGCGATGGTCATAAGCGTGGAGCCTTCGGTGTTCTGGATACCTGTGACAACCATCTCTCCTTCGCGCGGGGGCTCGTTGGTGACGATGCCGTCAAAGGGCGCGACAGCGATGGTGCGGTTGTAGAGATCCTGATTCACCTTTAGATCGGCTTCCTGGGTGCGCATGCGTCCGCGCGCCGAATCGGTATTGGCCCTGGCCTGGTTGAGCTGCGCATTGGCCTGCGCAATGTTGGCGACATCAAGATCGTAGGCGGCCTTGGCGGCGTCGTACTGCTGCTTGGAGTCGATTCCGTCTTTGTAGAGGGCCTGGGCGCGATTCCAGTCCAGCTGTTTCTGTTCGAGGTCGGCTTGCGCGTGCTCGACATTCGCCTGAGCCGTTTTTTCCGCGGCGATGTAAGCTGCAATGTCGGTTTTCGCAGAAGCGATTGCGGCCTCCTGGCCGTTGACGTTAGCTTCCTGCTGCACATTCTCGATGGTGGCGACCATCTCTCCCTTGTGGACTCTGTCGCCTTCCGCCACGTAGAGGTGCGTGATGCGGCCCATTGCATTGGCGCCGACATTGACGTAGTTCTTGGGTTTGATCTGTCCGGTTCCACTGATGACGGTGGACAGATCCTCCCGCGTGAGGGTAGCGGTGTAAACCTTGGTATAGCCGGACTGCTGCCTGATCACCATGAAAGCGACAAGTCCGCCAGCGACGAGCACAGCAAGGACAATAAGAAGGATCTTCTTCATGAGCGTATGAAATCCCTGTTTTTTTTCTACATACAAGTGTACGCGAGGGAGCGGCCGAAGGTTCCCGGCGGGTGTATCAACCTACACCGCGAGCTTGCCCTCGGCATTCGCCTGCAAATTCCGGCAACCAAATGCAAGCGCCGATGAACGCCCGCAGGCAAAGGCCTTCGGCGGAGTGCGTTCGGCGGGGGGAGAGAATCACGGCTGCCGGTTTGACGGGGACGGGGGCTTTCAGGCGAGCCAGGCAGGGCCAGAAGGGGCCTAATTTTTGACTGAGTTTGCCCTTAAACGTTGACATTGACACCCCTTGAGCGTCCAACCTGCGAACGACCCTGCCCGGAACCTTGCCCGACGGCAAAAGTAGCCGTAAAATGAAGAGATTGCAGGAGTCTTGAAGGCAATGATGTTCCAAAGCCGCCATCTTCTTATCACAGTAGTTAGTTTGGGCCTTATCGGGGTTCCCGTGACCGCGCTCCGAGCGCAACAGAGCAACACGCCCCCTGCCGCCGATCCGCAGGCGACCGCGCCGGCAGGTGCTCCGGGCCAGTCAGCAGATCCGCTCCATCGGCAACTCTCCGACAAGGAGCGCTACAAGGCCCAGCGTGAACTGCGGCAGGAACTGAAAGGTCCTTATAAAACATGGTTGAACGAGGAAGTGCCCTACATTATTAGCGACGATGAACGCCGGTCGTTTATGAGCCTGGCGAACGACGAGGAACGCGAAGCGTTTATTGAGAACTTCTGGCAGCGGCGCAACCCTAATCCCGATTCCCCCGAGAACGAATTCCGAGAAGAGCACTATAGGCGCATCCAGTACGCCAACGATCACTTTGCGGCGGGCAAGCCGGGATGGAAGGCTGACCGCGGTCGCATCTACATCATGTGGGGTCCGCCCGACTCAATCGACGCGCATCCTTCGGGCGGGATGTATGAGCGCCCCATGGATGAGGGCGGCGGTGAGACATCGACGTATCCGTTCGAAACGTGGCACTACCGTTACCTCGAGGGCATCGGCGAAAACATCGACATTGAGTTCGTCGATACCTGCCAGTGCGGAGACTACCACTACACCATCGACCGCAGTGAGAAAGACGCGTTGAAGTACGTGCCCGGCGCGGGCCTCACGCAGTATGAGGAGATGAGCAAGAAGGGCAAGCAGGACCGGTTCGGGGGCAATGGCATGGAACAGCTCGGCAACGGCCCGATGGGTACAAACGATCAGGCCAAGGAATTCGACCGGATTGAGATGGCCTCCAAGCTATTTGCGCCGCCGCCCATCAAATTCGGCGATCTTGACGCAGCGCTCGACGCCTTTAGCTCGACGCACAAATTGTTGAGCGGGCCGCCTTTCCCGTTCGATGTGCGCACCGACTTCGTGAAGATCACCGACAGCATGGATATGGTTCCGATCACCATCCAACTGCGGAATCGCGATATCACGTTCGTGACCAAAGATGGAGTCTCAAAGGGTGTGGTGAACATTCTGGGCCGAGTCACCACGATCATGCACAAGACGGTGCAGACCTTCGAGGACACTGTCGAGGTGGAAGAGCCGTCTGAGTTGCTCCAGAAGAGCCTTGATCGCAAGTCGCTTTATTGGAAGGCGCTCCCCATGCAACCGGGGCACTACCGTCTGGACATCGCCATCAAGGATGTCAACAATCCGGATCACATTGGAATCTTCGGAAGGGCGCTCGACGTTCCGACCTATGAGGACGACAAGATCGGAGCCTCCTCGCTGATTCTGGCAGACGAGATGAACACGGTTTCGTCGCGGCAAATAGGCAGCGGCAACTTCATCATCAGCAACACGTTTATCCGGCCCCGCGTGGCAACGGGCCTGATTACGCCGGTCAGCTTCAAGCGTAGTCAGGATCTCAATTTCTGGATGCAGTTTTATAACCTCGGGATCGACGAGGCAACCAAGAGTAACTCTGCGACGGTTACCTACCAGATCACGGACGCCGCCGGAACGGTAATGCTGCAGAAGGAACTGAATTCAAAAGATTTAGGGGCTCACAGCGATCAGTTGACGGTGGAGAAATCTCTCTCCGTCGCTGGCCTGGAACCCGGCAAGTACAAAGTGACCGTGACGATCGACGATGCAATCTCAAAACAAGAGATTGCGCAATCGGCTCCTTTTATCGTCGAATAGGTATCGAACCGTACACATGCCAGCTGAACTTGAGAATTCAGGAGCTTGTATGGTTTGTCATTTGAGGAAAACTGCCAGGGACGCGGTGGGATCTCAGATCTGCTGATGAAGCGAAGCACCCATCTCGCCGGTTTAGCCGCGCTGCTCGTCTTTGGTGCCGCGCCAGTCTTTGGCGCGGCGTCGGCGTCGGTCTCCGGCCTCATTCGCGATTCGGCCGGCGTGCCTCAAATTGGCGCCGAGGTCCAGCTTCTCCGTCCCGATTTGAGCGTGGTGACCAGCGTCTACACCGACAGCGCGGGCCGCTTTGTCATCTCATCCCTCGTGCCCGGTAGTTATGCACTCAAGGCAATGGGCCCCTACTTTCTACCGGCCCTGCGGGAAGGCGTCAGAGTTCGGGGCGCTGTCGTCGTCAATCTCACATTGAACACACTCTATGAAGTCATCCAATGGCTACCGGCGCAACCGCGCGTGGGCCAAACATCAAAGGACGACTGGGCATGGACTCTGCGCTCCGCGGCGAATCGGCCGCTGCTGCGATGGCTTCAGGATGGACCGTTGGTCGTGGTCTCTGACGGCTCGGGCGCCAGGCCGAAACTGAAGGCACGCCTGATGGCAACTGGCCAGGCCGGAACTTTTGGTGAGAGCGGCGAGCGCTTCTCGACCACCGTTGAAGACACGCCGGCTGACAGCCGTGAGTTGCTGGCACGCGTTGATTTTGCTCCGGGCACCGATGGCAGCATGGAATCGATGCTGGGCTTCCGGCAGGATCTGGGTATGGCCGGCTCGGTGCAATCGGTTGCCGCTGTGGCCATGTCGCCGGAGATTGAAGGAGCGGGAGATCGAGGTCTGGATGAGGCTGCGGTACGCAGCTTCGAGACCCTGCAATTCGGGCCGGACATTGATGCCGAGGTCGGTTCGACGGCGGTGATTGGGCGACTTGGAGGAGAGAATCCAAGCACCGCAACCGCGATGCTTCCGTTTGTGAGCGCGGAGTGGCGGCACGGCTCCCATGCGATTCGCTACCGGCTGGCCACCATGACGCAGGATCAAGTTCTCGGCGACGATGATTCCGAATCCTCGACGTGGCTGCCGGCCATGGCAATACGCGGCAGCGCTCTGGCCATCGAGCACGGTATGCACCAGGAGATCGGCTGGGAACGGCGGACCGATTCTTCGGGACTGGCCTTTCTGGTTTACTCCGATCATGTTGACAATCCCGTACTTCAGGCGCTGGGCCACTTTGCCCAGGGCGGTTCCGCTGTGGATGCCGCCGCGCTCTTCGATCCGTCGAGTCATCTGCTTCGTAAGGCCGGGCCGGGCTTTTCCTCCTCGGGAGTGCAAGCCAGCGCGGAGCGAAGACTGGTTGGGAGCAATCGTATACGCGTGAGCTATGCAAGCGGCGCCGCGATGGTGATGCCCATTTTGCCTCAGGCGACTCCACTGGCTGAGGTGCTCGCCTCGGCCCATCCACGGCGAGCACAGACGTATACGCTCGCGCTTTCAGGAACGCTGGATGGCACTCGCACGCGCTGGAGCGCGAGTTATCGCTGGCAGCCGGATGGCACTGTGACTGAAATTGCGCCCTTTGCCGAGAATGCTTCAGCACCGTACCTGAACATTCACATCAGCCAGCCTATTCACATCACTCGCGATGGTTCAGGCGGCTTGGAAGCCATGCTCGACGTAAGGAACCTGCTCGCTGAAGGCTATCGGCCGTATATTCTGAGCGACGGATCGCTGCTTCTTTTTGCGGACGATCAGCGCAGCCTCCGCGCCGGGCTCGCGTTCACCTTCTAGGTTCTGCCCCCTACCCCCCGTCAAGTTGATTGACCACGCGCCAGGATCCTCAGGCCTCGTGTCTTCAAGATTGATTTCGGAGGCGGTGCAGCCTCTTTCGGCAGGAGTACATTTGGGTCTGGACCCAACAAAGCCTTGAAAGTGAAGGAGAGCCGCGTTGAATCAAGTTCGCTTGAGCCGCCGTGCCGCTTTGAAGTCAGGTCTTGCCGCGACGGCGTTGGCGTCGCTTCCCGGTTTCGCCAACGGGGAAGAACGAGCGCCGGCGCGCAAGGGCAGGATTCGCCAGTCGGTTTGCCGGTGGTGCTATAAGGACACTCCGCTAGACCAGCTGTGCGCTTACGCCGCGCAGATTGGATTGAAGGGCATCGACCTGCTGCAACCGGAAGAATACGAAGTGCCTCGCCGCTACGGATTAATCTGCACCATGGCCTACGCCGGCGGCGGCACGATTCCGGATGCGCTCAACCGCCTGGAGAATCACGCCGCGATTGAAGCGGGCCTTCGCACCAACATTCCGTTGGCGGCCAAAGCCGGCATTCCGAATGTCATCACTTTCTCAGGAAACAGGCGCGGAATGGGCGACGACGAAGGTGCGCGAAACACGATTGCCGGGCTCAACCGCGTGAAGAAGATCGCGGAAGACAACGGGGTTGTTATCTGCCTCGAACTGCTCAACAGCAAGGTAAATCATCCCGACTACATGTGCGACCACACCGCTTGGGGCGTGCGTGTAGCCCAGGAAGTGAATTCGCCCAACGTGAAGCTGCTCTACGACATCTATCACATGCAAATCATGGAAGGCGACCTGATTGCGACCATCAGAGCTAATCTCGCGTGGATCGCGCACTTCCACACTGGCGGCGTGCCCGGACGCCACGATCTCGACGATACCCAGGAGGTGCAATGGGACGGGGTGATGCGTGCCATTGCCGATGCGGGGTTCAAAGGATACGTGGCGCACGAGTTCCTCCCGTTGCGCGATCCGTTCGCAAGTTTGCGCGCGGCTGTTGAACTTTGCGATGTGTAGGCTTCTCACCGGCTTCTCTTCGGGGAGCAACGAAACTACAATGGGTCCTTATGAGAAGTCGCCGGTCGATTCTTGCCGTGCTGTTTTGTGCCGCGTGCTCCCTGAATTGTGCAGTTCATGCGCAGGCTCCCGCTGATTCGCAAACGAAGGCCGTTTCGCAAAACGATCCTCTGCTGGGTGGGTTCCTCGATCCGCCGAATGGAGCCCGCCCCCGCGTGTGGTGGCACTGGATGAACGGCAACATCTCAAACCAGGGAATTGAGCTCGACCTGGAGTGGATGCATCGCATTGGCCTTGGCGGCGTGACCATCTTTGAAGGCTCCATCAACACTCCGCAGGTGGTCCCGCATCGACTGATCTACATGACACCCGAGTGGAAGGATGCATTCAAGACTGCGGTGACGACAGCGCGTGGATTCGGCATGGAAGTGGCCATCGCCAGTTCGCCGGGTTGGAGCGAAACCGGCGGACCCTGGGTGCCCGCTCCGCAAGGTATGAAGAAGATGGTGTGGAGCGCGACCCGCGTGGAAGGCGGAAAACCATTTGTGGGCCGACTCGCTCATCCGCCCGAAGTAGATGGAACCTTTCAGAACTTCGAAGTGTCAGGGCGACGCGCCGCGGACGGGACCATCGTGACTCCTCCGAAGTTTTATGCCGACTCATCTATCATCGCGTACAGGATTCCCGACGGTGACGAGGCGCAGGCGGAACTGAATCCTCGCATCACATCGAGCGGCGGAACAGTGAACGTGGCCGCGCTGTCTGACGGCGACGTGAATACCGTGGCGCTCGATTTGCCCATGGACGCAGCGCCGAGTGCGGCGTGGGTGCAGTTCGATTACGGGCATCCACAAACGATTCAGGCAGTCACGCTGGCCAGCCTGAACGATGCGATCGGCGTTTTTGATCACGAAGGCAATGCGGTTCTTCCGCGGGTAGAGGCAAGCGATGACGGCGTGACCTTCAGAAGGGTGGCCGAAATTCCCTTCAGCACTCTGATACAGCGGACGGTGTCGTTTGATGCGGTGACGGCACGATATTTCCGCATTGTCTACCTCGCGCAGCCGGACGGCCCGCTCCAGCGCGACCACAAGGTCACGGAGCTGGTGCTGGCGAGCGGCGCGCGCATGAACGAATGGGAGCAGCGCGCAGGCTATGCCAACGCGCGGGACTTCTATGCCATTCACGATCCTGATGTCGCGCCGAAGTTCATCGTGCGGCAAGACGATGTGATCGATTTGACCGGGAAAATGCAGCCGGATGGAGCGCTCAACTGGACTCCGCCGGGAGGGAATTGGATGGTTCTTCGCATCGGCTACTCGCTTACAGGCCATGTGAACGGCCCTGCTCCTGCGGAGGCGACGGGGTTGGAAGTCGACAAGCTGAATCGCGACTATGTCAAGAACTATGTGGACGGCTATCTCAAGATGTACTCGGGTATGGTGCCGATGGGTGTCGCGGGAGTTTCGTTCCTGCTCACGGATAGCATCGAGGCCGGCCCGCAAAACTGGACGGATAACATCCTGGACGAATTCAAACAGCGGCGTGGTTACGATCCACGCCCATGGTTGCCGGCACTTACAGGCGCGGTTATCAAGAGCACCGCAGATACCGACCGCTTTCTTTGGGATTTCCGGCGCACGCTCGGCCAGTTACTTGCCGAGAATCATTACGGCGAGATCGCCGATGACTTACACAGCCATGGAATGAGTTACTACAGCGAAGCGCTTGAATATCATCGGCCCTCTCTGGGTGACGATATGGAAATGCGCAGCAAAGCGGATGTTCCGATGGGGGCACTGTGGACCTGGGCGGACAGCCCGAATCCCGACGTGGATTACCTGTCGGACCTGCGTGGAGCCGCGTCTGTGGCGCACATCTATGGACAGAACCTGGTCGGCGCCGAATCGATGACCTCGCGGGGGCCGGCGTGGTCGTTCTCGCCGAATAGTTTGAAGAAAGTAGCGGACCTGGAGTTCGCGCTGGGAGTGAACCGCTTCGAGATTCATGAGTCAACGCATCAACCAGTGCCCGACCTGGCTCCTGGACTAACACTTGGGCCATACGGGCTCTGGTTCAATCGCAATGACACCTGGGCCGAAGAGGCCAAGCCGTGGGTCGACTATCTGGCGCGCTGCTCCTACATGCTGCAACAGGGGCATTACTCCGCGGACGTCGCTTATTTCTATGGCGAAGAAGGTCCGCTGACGGCAGTGTTTGGATGGGAGGGGATCAAGAATGCTCCGGAGGGTTACGGATTCGACTTTGTGAACAGCGACGTGATTCTGCATGAGCTGACGGTGAAGGATGGGCGGCTAGTGGCTCCGGGGGGGACGAGTTACCGGATTCTCTTTTTGGGCGGGCGCAGCCAGCGCATGACGTTGCCGGTGTTGCGTCGCATTCACGACCTGGTGGTTCAGGGCGCCGTGTTGGTTGGCGAGCGTCCGATGGATTCGCCGAGTCTCGCCGACGATGAAAAGGAATTTAAGCGTGTAGCGGATCAGCTATGGGGAAGACGACCCGCGGCGGGCCAGTCAATGCAGCCGGTTGGCAAGGGTCAAGTGTATTCGGGCGTGAGCGCAAACGAAGTACTTGAGAAGCTTGGCGTGGTGAAGGATTTTGAATTTGTAGGCTCCGACCTCAGCTCGGCGGTGGTACCAGGGGAGCCGGGTAAAGTGCATGTAATAATCAGAAGCAAATTAGAAATCACATCTCCAAATCCTGACGCGACTTTGATGTTCCTGCACCGCAAGCTCGAAGACGGCGACGTTTACTTCGTCGACAACCGCGAGGACCGCGCCGAGAACGTCGACGCAACTTTTCGCGTGGAAGGGAAAGTGCCGGAGTTGTGGGATCCGGTGACCGGCGAAACGCAGCCGGTTTCGTATCGCATTGCCGATGGCCGCACGACCGTTCCGCTGCATCTTGATCCATACGGGACAACCTTTGTTGTTTTTCGTTCACCGGCAGCGAAGAACACTTTGGAGCTGCCCAGACCGAAGGAGACTGTGATTGACGGCCTGGACCTGGCGCTCAACCGCGATTGGAGCGTCAACTTCCAGCCGGGCAAAGGCATCTCGGAACCAATCACGTTCCACCAGCTCGTTTCCTGGACGGAGCTTCCGGTTCCGCAATCGGACGAATCCCTGAAGTACTACTCGGGCACGGCCACATACTCGAAGATAATCGACGTTCCAGCAGACGAAATAGCGCAAGGAGCGCGTCTCTGGTTAGATCTTGGAGGCGTGCGAGAACTCGCTGATGTGAAAGTGAACGACGTAGACCTTGGCGTTCTTTGGAAGACGCCATTTAAGGTTGACGTAACCGGCGCGATAAGAGCGGGTAAAAACCAGGTTGAGATTAAGGTGACCAACCTCTGGGTTAACCGCATGATCGGCGATCAGCAGCCTTGGGCGATGAAGAAGTATGGATTTGCCGATTTCATGCCTTACAAGGCCGATTCGCCGTTGTTGCCCTCAGGACTGCTGGGGCCCGTCCATTTGATTGCGGCGACGGTCCCTTAGCAACGCGGCCCGAGAGGCAACAGTTACACCGGTGCCGGCGCAGTGCCTGTCTTTAATGGATCGTCCTACTGAACGGTCAGGTTGATCGGCGCGGTGACGCTTGTCGATCCCGAAGTTGCCGTCACCGTGATGGTGTAAGTGCCGCTCGTGGTTCCGGAGTTGCCGCCGCCGCCACCACCGATCGTCTTGCTGCCGCTTCCGCAAGCCAGTAGCCCGCCTCCAATTGCAATGAACAGGGCGACGATGGTCAGCATGTTGCGCAATCCGCGCCGGCGCGAAGGAATCCAGAACAGAGCGACGCAGGCGAGCACAGCGCCGCTTGTGCCATACCAGCGAGCCGCAGGATTGTCCTGCCGTTGATTCGCGCCAACAGTTGAAGGCGTCGTAGCAATCGTCAGTGTTGCGTTCCCTGGGCTCGATCCGGAGAGTGCTACCTGCGCATTCGAAGGGGTCCAGCTGAAGGTGGGCAGATCCTGCGCACCGGCTGGGCTGTTGGTGACCGCGGCACTCAGCGTGACGGTGCCTGAGAATCCGCCAGAGGGAGTCACGATGATGGTAGACGTATCGCCGGTGCTGGAGCCCTTGGCCACGCTCACGGCGGTGCCGGTGATTGTGTATGCGGCCGCCGCGGTAGTAACGAAACTCTGAATGCTTCCCGTTGTTGTGCCGACGCTGTTTTGTGCGACTGCCTGGAAGTAATACGTGGCACCTACGGCGAGACTGGAGATGTTGGCACTGGCGTTCACGCTCGCGCTTCCTGAGCCGAGATCCTGGGCGGCCGTCTGGCTCGCGCCGCTCAAGGTGCTGCTGGTTCCGTAGAGGAACCAAGCCTGAGTATCGGAACCATTCGGAGTGACCTGCGCATTCAAAGTGGCGGAAATTGACGTGATCGCGGTGGCGGAGGCTGTTGCCACAGCAGGTGTTACCGCCGCTGTCGTCACCGTGAGCGTCACTGTGCCGCTCGCCAGGCCGTAATCAGTGGAGTCAACGGGAGCAAACGAAACAGAGAGCGCGAAGTTCCCTGGCGACGAAAAGACAGTTCCCGCGGCTGGGTTGTAGGTGAATGAGCCAGGCACGTTGGCCGTGGCGTTCAATTGTGTCGCGCCTAACACGGTCCCGACCCGAACTGTCGCCGGCGCCGGCCAATAGACGACCGGCGCCGCGCGGTTAACAGTCAGGGTTACGGAGGCAAGGGCGCTGCTGTAATCGGTGGTATCGGTGGGCGTGAAGACTACTGTGAGCGTGTGTTGGCCACCCGTGAGCACTGTGCCTGCCGCGGGCGAGTAGGCAAACGTGCCGGCGACGCTGGCCGTGGCGTTGAGCTGGGTCGCGCCGAGCGCCGTGCCGTACCCAATCGCGACGGGTGCAGTCCACGTGATCGTAGGCACAAGTTTTGGCGTGGTGACGATGATCGTCGTCGATCCGGTTGCGTTGCCGTAATACACGGAAGTGGATGTATAGGATGCGGTGAGCGTGTCGGTCCCAAGCGCCAGTGCGCCACTGGGAATCACGATATAAACACCGTTGCTGTTCGCGCCCGGGATATTGAGCGTGGTGGCGACCGAGGCATACGAGCCGCTGGAGAGCGTCACTGTTCCAGTTGGGGGAGTGCCGCCGGTTCCGGTCACGGTGATCAGGACCGATGCTGATTGAGCTGTGGTGACCGTAGGCTGGGCCAATAGCGTGACAGTCGGTGCGGGCTTGGTGGAGCCGGTGCCGGTGTACCCGTTGATGAATTGACTGACGTCGAGGGAGCCGAGGCCGGCGACCTCACTGTAGCCGCCGGTCTGCCCTAATTGAAAGCCCGCCTGACCGCCGGTAAGCCCGGTTGGCCCGGGAATGCTGTTATTACACATACTCGGCGTGGCGGTGGAACAATTCGACACGCCGCTTGTGGCAACAGATACCTGATGAAACGCCGCCGGTGTGCCGGTCGCCATGGAGTAGAGCGAGGGATTCAGGTTTCCCTGCGCGGCGCCCGAGTGCTGGTTGAGTAGCGCGGCGACGCCTGCCATTCCAGGGGCGGCCGCCGACGTGCCGGAAAAGGCGGTGAATGGGGTTCCGTTGGCACCGCTGACGCAGCTCGCGTTGCCGGCTGCGAAACACCCGAAGTATCCGTCATGATCCGCGGCGGAGAATGAGACGTCGGGCGTATAGCGCCCCGAGCGCGCCGAAGGCACCCCCGTTCCGGTTTGCCAGCTTGGCGTGGTGATGTAACTGCTCACTCCTCCGCCTGAAGCAGCAACTTCAGGAGCGGAAGTCGAAGTGAGCGGCTCGTTCCACCCACCTTCGGGAATATAGCCCAGGGCCGACGCGAGGTTCGTGCCATTGTTCGAATTCCAATAGGAGGATGGGTTCGAGTCATTGAATTCGGTTCCACCCACGCAGGTGGCGTAGCTGGAGGAACAAATGTAGTTCGGGCTGTTTGGATTGGGGCTTGCCGGAGGAGTTGCAAATGCGCTATCGCAGCCTGATGCGCCGGAGTCTCCGGAAGAGACGAAGACAGAGATTCCTTCAGCCGCAGCCTGCTGAAACAAAGCGTCCCAGGAGTTGACTCCCGATTGTCCGCCCGCAAGCTCACAGGCGCCGAAGCTGATGGTCATCACCTGGACGGGAACGGGGTTGGATTGGACGAGATACTGTGCGTCCACTTCGATGCCGCCGCTGGCGGCGGTGGCGGCGACCAGAAGCAACGATGCGCCGGGAGCAACGCTGCCCGCGCGCATGACGTCGAGCGTCGCTTCTCCCTGGTAGTCCATCAGCGCGCAGTTGCTGCCGCAGTTTTGCGGCGTTGTATATGCCGGGCCCGGATCGACTCCGCCATATGCCGTGGGAATGACTTCAGTGGGGTTTGAGAATGTGGAACCAGTCAGGCTTTTGAAGTTGTTGAAGTCGGCCGGATTGGTGCGCGCCTCGGCTACGATTCCGATTTTTGTTCCAGCTCCGGTGAGACCCGCGGGCAGATCGTAGATGGTCGCAAAATCTCCGGGGGCAAGAAAGTGATACGTTGTGCCGCCGCTGGAAATCGTTAAATTGGGCCCGTTGGACAGCATGGGCGTGGCGAAATGAGCCGGTCGCTCGTCGATTGCGTACAGGCCGCGGACGGACCGGATGACGGGTGCCAGTGCTGCCGGAACCGTGGGATCGGACGATACCGAGATGAGTTCCTTGCCGTTCACGTTGTAGGAGTGGAGTTCAGTCCCGAAGGCGCGTCCAACGTTGGCCGCCGTTCCGGTGAATCCGACGAAGATCCGGCTCGGCGATATCCAATTCACCTGCAACCCGTTTGACTGAAGCCATGCAGTGATGACGGCGATGTCACTGTCGGAAAGGCCGAAGCGCTGACCGATTTCATCCGGCGTGAGCCAGTGGTGAAAGTCGGGCGAAGAGGGGTCTTGCTGATCCCGAAGCAACTGCTCGAACGCCTGTTCCTGTTGAGAAGAGCGGGCGAGGGCCAGGGTGAGGTTGTTGATAGAGATTTCGGGGGGAACGGTACCGGCATCGTTGGCAGCAACAGCCCACTGAGGATGATGATGAGGCAGAGACACCGTCGGTGTTAAATCAACCACCTGCGGAAGCTGATCGGGTTGCTGAGCAACGGCGGAATTGCCTGAACACACTACGGCTGCAAATAGTAGTAGGAGTGCGAGTTGCAACTTGCGCGGAGTCATCTTGTTCGACCCCTCCTTCACCTGAAAGCCTGGAAAGAGCGGTTCATTCCGACTGCGCGCGAGGCGAGGCACAGCCGTGCGCCGATTTCGATTGAGGCCGTGACAATTGTCGGCTGGATGCACCGGGGATTCAATAACAAATCAGTGTTATATCGAGGGTTAAGCGCGGGAAATCGAATTCCGCTTGCATTTTGCAAGGGAAATTCGGAAAAATGACGGAGCGGCGTTTTAATCTGAGCAGTCTCAGCCCCCGATTCAACGCCGAAAGCAAACTTGAAAGGCTGCGGTAAGCAGGAGGTCAAAATGAGTGGTGTGCGAGTACTTGTCGGAACGCACAAGGGCGCCTTCGTCCTCAATTCTGACGGCAAGCGCAAAGACTGGAAAGTGAGCGGGCCGTTTTTCGCCGGCTGGGAGATTTACCACATGAAGGGATCGCCGGTAGATCCCGACCGAATCTACGCCTCGCAGACAAGCGGGTGGTTCGGGCAACTGATTCAGCGGTCGGACGATGGCGGCAAGACGTGGCACCAGCCTGGGTTCCCGGACGAAGCGATTCCCGCGCCCGGGCCGCCGGCGGCGCTGCCCAACAGGTTTGTTTATGACGCTTCGCCGGAGACGGGGAAGCCGCTGACCACGCATCAGTGGTACGACGGCACGCAGCATCCCTGGGAGTTCAAGCGCGTGTGGCACATTGAGCCGTCGCTGACCGAAGCTGAAACTGTGTACGCGGGTGTGGAAGACGCGGCACTGTTTCGCTCGACCGACGGTGGCGAGAACTGGCAGGAGCTGTCGGGCTTGCGCGGGCACGGCACCGGTCCCAAATGGCAACCGGGCGCTGGAGGCATGGGACTGCACACCATCCTCCTCGATCCGAGCGATCCGAAGCGGATCTACATCGCCATTTCGGCCGCGGGCGCGTTCCGCACCAACGACGGCGGAGCGACGTGGAAGCCAATCAACAAGGGACTGCGCTCGCAGTATATTCCTGATCCGAATGCCGAAGTCGGCCACTGCGTGCATCACGTGGCCATGCACCCGTCGCGTCCCGACGTGCTGTTTATGCAGAAACATTGGGACGTGATGCGCACCGACGATGCCGGCGAGAACTGGCGCGAAGTGAGCGGCAATCTTCCCACGGACTTTGGATTCGCGATCGACGTTCACGCGCACGAGCCGGAGACGCTCTACGTGGTGCCGATCAAGAGCGACTCCGAGCATTACCCGCTCGACGGCAAGCTGCGCGTCTACCGCAGCCGCACCGGCGGCAATGAGTGGGAGCCGCTGGCCAAGGGGCTGCCGGAGAAGGATTGCTACGTGAATGTGCTGCGCGATGCGATGGCCGTGGACACGCTCGACGATTGCGGCATCTACTTTGGCACGACAGGCGGCCAGGTGTATGCATCGTCTGACTCCGGCGATAATTGGGCGCCGATTGTGCGTGATCTGCCGGCCGTGCTTTCAGTGGAAGTGCAGACGCTGAATTGAACCAGAGTGGTCAGTGTTCAGAGGGGCTAGCGGAGTCAACGGTGTTAGCGGAGTTAGAAAGCCACGGGACCGGGGACAGAGATTGAGGACAGTGATGGAGTTTGTGCTTTGAGCGAGGCGGCGAAGACAGGCGTGGCGACGGTGCGGGTTGCGCTGCCATTTCATCTGCGGAACCTGGCGCGTGTCGAGGGCGATGTGCCGCTCGAGGTTTCCGCTCCCGTTACGATTCGCGCCGTGCTTGATGCTCTCGAAGCGCGCTATCCCATGCTGCGCGGGACGATTCGCGAATATGAAACCGGGAACCGCCGCGCGTTTCTGCGGTTCTTTGCTTGCGAAGAAGACTGGTCGCTCGAATCGCCGGACAAGCCGCTGCCCGACGCGGTGGCATCGGGAAAAGAGCCGCTGCTGATTCTGGGAGCGATCGCCGGCGGGTGAGAGAAGCGCGGACGAACGTCATTCGACACAACCCACTGTTCTCGTCCAGCCTGATCAGCCGCTCCGACTATGGCAGGTGATCCATGTAGCAAGCACCATTTATGTTCTGCGTGGGAGGCGTCGGTGGGGTGAGCCATGGTGGATTTTTGAAGTCGAAGAACTCCGTCATATCCGGCTGGGCCGCGTCGCGCTGAGTGAGCGCCGGCAGATTGAAGCGCGTCTCAATCAGTTTCAGAATCGCCGTCGTATCCGCGATTGTGTGCGACACGTAGTTCTTTTTCGTGAATGGCGAGATGACGAGAAGCGGCACCCGGTAGCCGGTGTAGGTAAAGTCGCAAGTCGGCCCTGTTGCATTCGAACAGACATCGCCGGGGAGGAGATCGAGGGGCTTGATGCCGTCAGGACTCACAGTCGGCTGCGGTGCAACATGGTCGTACAATCCGCCAAACTCATCATAAGTGAAGATGAAAACCGAGTCCTTCCAAGCAGGGCTTTGCATCAGGGCATTGATGATTGAGGCGGCATAATTCGCACCCAACTGGACGTTGGTTGGGCTGGAGTCGATGCTGGAAGCATGCTCGTCTAAACCCGCGGGTGTTGCAGGCTCGATAATCGCAACCTGCGGCAGGGTGCCGTTTTGCAAATCCTCAAAGTAGTCAGACATGGTCCCCAGGTTCTGGGGATATTTCGTTGGAATGCTCTGGCCAAAGACAAACGGAACGTAGGCCTGCGTCAGCAAGCATGTGAGATCGTAGGGTGGCCCGGAGCAGCCGCTGTCGGTTGGATTCACGTAGATCTTCCAGGTGATTCCCGCGTTCTGCAGTTCCTCGAAAATGATGGGGGCCGTCAACACGGAGGAATCATTCGCATCCGTCCCATTCGGATAAACGCGTCCCTGCGACGTGGCCGCGATCACGAACTCCCGGTTTGCACCGGTGCGGCTCATCAAAGGATGAAACCACCGATCTGAAGTAGCGAAGTTCGACGCCATGAAGTAGTAGTAGTTGAGGTCATTGCCATCGAAGTACCCCATGGCGCGAACCCCATTTACATCATTGAACGACGGCGAGTAGTTGCGCGCGTCGTGTCCGGCGGAGAACACGAATCCATCCAGTGCAGCAGGGGGATCCAATCCCAGTTGATCGTGGAAGTTCCAATCCACATGGCTCTCGTTCCACGACGGGCTCGCGTTTTCAGTGCACACCGTTTTGAGATGGAACGAGGTTACCGGGTTGCTGGCGTCATAGATACAGTCGTTCGGAGGAGGAAACGCCGGGTTGCAACCGGGATTCGTGGGAGGCGGCGCATACAGAGGCGGCGCACCGGAAGTCGGATTGAATTGCGGAAGACCATCGAACGACTGGTCCGGATAGCCGTTATTGGCCCAGTATTCCCGCAATGCCCCAAGGTGATTGTCGAACGAGCTGTGCTCCTGAACCATGAACACGATGTGGTTGAGCGAGTCAAGGCCGCTGCGTGCCGGAATGGCAGTGAGGATCGCCCCGACAGTCGTGTCGCTCTCCAGGGCCAGGGTGCACGGCGCCGTACCTGAGCACGCCCCCGTCCACCCGGTGAACGTCGCACCGGCATTTGGATTTGCAGTCAGGGTAACGGACGTTCCTGTCGCGAAGCTCGCATTGCACGTCAGCCCGCAACTTATGCCTGCAGGCGTGCTTGTGACTGTTCCCGTCCCACTGCCTGAATCTGTCACCGTTAGTTGAACAGTAGCTGGCCGGGGCGGTGCGTTGATGCTGAACGTCGCGGTCACGGACGTCTGATCCGAAAGCGATATCGTGCAAGTGCCACCGCCGGTGCACGCTCCCGTCCATCCCGCAAAGAGCGAGTGAGCATCCGGTGTCGCCGAAAGGGTCACCGATGTTCCGCTGGCAAATTCCGCACTGCACGCCGTGCCGCAACTTATCCCCGACGGACTGCTCGTGACGGTTCCCGCGCCCGCCCCGGCGTTCTGGACCGTAAGTTGAACCGGCGAATTGGAAAACGCAACCGCTGAACCGCAACCCGTGAGGAAGTTTGGGAGGAATGCAATCAAAAGAAGACTTGAGATAAATCCTGCTCGAGACAGGCCACGAGGATCAAGCCTGATCCACCGGAGTCCCCAGCTTCTGCGATGCAGCCATCGCAGGAGTGCGCAACTTGGTATTTGATTGGCGGTGTCCGGAAGAAAGGTATTCGGTCGATGCAGTCTGCGTGTGGCGTTGCTTGCCAGTTGAAACAATTGGTAACGATTCGGAACGAGAAAAATTGCCTTATACACTGGATCATTACGCATCGCGAGTCACACTTTCGGCGTACGGACTATCGACAGCGATATTTGAAGTTTGGTCTTTGTATAACTCCCCAGCATTGCCCCGTGACCGCAATGTCACCTATCGCGCTGGCAAAGTACTGTAACTAGAATGGGAAGGATTTACCGGGCAGGTCTGTTCACTTCTGCTCATTTTCACAACAATATTTCGAATCTCTGTTGGCGAAATCGCAGAACGTTTGCTAAGTAGCAGAGCGGTCCTGGGAACTCGGTCCACCCCGTGTGCGCCGCAGTTTATCAATCCAGATCAGAAAGGGAAGGCCGCACGCCGGCTCCGCCGGGAGTGTAACGACCGCACAAATTTAGGAATTCCTGAAAAATTCAGGCAGAGTCTCGACATGATCTCGCTGACATCAGAGGAACTTCGCGGATCACAAGCAATCAGGACGTTGTCATGTGGGTCGTACGCTCCGCCTGGCCCGGCTCCCGCCGAATGAATTTCGCGATCCGGACGTGCCTGGCAAGTCCAAGTTTCTGGAGTACCCAAATGCCGTAATAATTGGGGTCGAATTCATACCACGCAAGACCGTGCCGGGCTGACACCGGATTCGCATGGTGATTGTTATGCCATCCCTCGCCCCCGGTAAGCAGCGCCACCCACCAACTGTTGCGAGACTCGTCACGGGTTCGAAAGCGCCGCCTCCCATGCAAATGGGTTGCGGAGTTCACAAGCCATGTGGCGTGGAGACCGAGGGTAACGCGCAGGAATATGCCCCATAAGAACAGGCCTACTCCGGCCCTGACGCCGCCGATAAGAGTTCCCACGACCAGCAGCCCAATCCCCAGAATCGTCAACGGGACCCAATGGTATTTGCTCAACCAGACCTGGAAGCGGTCTCTGGCGAGATCGGGAGCGTAACGGGCGAAGGCCTCAGTCTGAGTATTGAGCGCACGGCCCGTGATGATCCAGCCCATGTGCGCCCACCAGGTACCTTCGCGCGGAGTGTGCGGATCGCCGAGGTGGTCGCTGTGCTGATGATGGATGCGATGCGTCGCTACCCAGGCGATCGGACCTCCCTCGAGTGCCAAAGTGCCGCAGACTGACAGAAAATACTCGATGGCTTTAGGCACCTGGTAGCCGCGGTGTACCAGCAGGCGATGATAACCCATGCCGATGCCGCAGTTGACTGCGAGGACATAGAGGACTGCCGCAACAATCAGGTTGGTCCAGCTAAAGAAGAAGAGCGCGGCAATGGAGCCCAAATGAAAAATAGCCATGAAGATAGCGGTAATCCAGACGACGCCTGATTCAGTTTGCGAGCGTCCCATTTGAATGCCGCCGGAAGACGCCGGCTTTGTGAATTGCCGGTCCTCTGGATTTCCACGCACTAACCTGTCGATGGACGGCCACAGATGCTCGTCCTGGGATGCATCTTGCGTGGCCGTTTCGGTGACAGCTTTCTCCGGCATAGGGACCTCCCGAGAACCATTCACCTGTAATTTTAGAAGGTGTCATGGCAGGTTGGATGCTCAGAACAGCACAGTACTGAACAAAGGGCGCAAAGCAGCAAACAGTGGACCAGAGAACGTCCTAGCGCTCTTCTCTGCCGGGGCGGAGCATAAGATCGCGTATGGCTTCGCGGGGATCCTTGCCTTCATTGAGGATGAGCTCCATTTGCGCGGTGATCGGCATTTCGACGGCGTGCTTGCGGGCGAGGCCGAGAGCGGCGTGCGTGGTGCGCACGCCTTCAGCAACTTTGCCGCCGAGCGAGGCGAGAATCTCTGGCAGTTTACGGCCCTGGCCGAGTTGTTCTCCGACCGTTCGATTGCGGCTGAGCGAGCCGGTGCAGGTGAGCACCAGATCGCCGATTCCGGAGAGTCCGGCGAGGGTCTCTCGCCGCCCGCCGCAGGCTACGGAAAGGCGCGTCATCTCTGCGATGCCGCGGGTGATGAGCGCGGCTGTCGAGTTGTGACCGAGGCCCACGCCCACGGCGATACCGGCGGCGATGGCAATGACGTTTTTGAGCGCGCCGCCCAGCTCGACCCCAATGACGTCAGTCGATGTGTAGAGGCGGAGGGTTTCCGACGAGAATTCCTGCTGGATGAGGGCGGCGACTTCCGGATCGCTGAAAGCAACGGTGAGGGCAGTGGGTTGGCCCTGCGCCACTTCCTGCGCAAAGCTCGGGCCTGACAGTGCGCCGATGGGGAGCAGAAGCCCTGCGGGCTCGAGTGTTTCAGAGAGAACCTTGGTCATGCGAAAAAGGGTGTGGTCCTCAAGGCCCTTGGTCGCGCTGACGACGAACTGCCCGCCGCGCATATGAGCGCGGATGCGGAGAAGAGTGGTGCGGAGAAACTCCGAAGGAATGGCGGAGATGAGGATGTCGGCGGCCTTGATGACATCCCGCTCGCCCGTGACGGTGACAGCAGGCGGGATGGAAAAGCCAGGAAGGAATTGCGTGTTCTCGCCGGCATCGAGAATCTGGCGGGCGAGCTCGGGGGTGTGAGCCCAAAGCGAGATTTGGTGGCCTCCGCGGCGGTGAAGGGAGAGCGCGATAGCGGTTCCCCAGGCGCCGGAACCTAAGATGACAATGCGGCTCATGCTGGCTTGTGAGCTCCGAATCGGTATTCCGTGCCGGCAAACAAGCGCCGGATGTTTTGGTGGTGCTTGACGATGATGAGCAACGAAACTCCGATGGCGGCGGCGAAGAAAAAGGGCGGGCGTACGCCGGTGACAAGGAACCAGGCGAAGACAGGAAAAACAGCCGCTCCAATAATGGATGCTACCGCGACATAGCGGGTGATGCCGAAGACTACAACAAAAGTTGCAATGGAGGCGAGCGCGGCCCAGGGGCAGATGAAGAGAAAGACACCAAACCCGGTGGCGACGCCTTTGCCGCCACGGAACTTGAGCCAGATGGGGAACATGTGGCCAAGCACGGCACAGAGAGCCGCGAATGCCTCGGCGGTGCGCAAGGGAACGGAGGGCATCCAGTGCGAGGCCAGGTAGCCTCCGAGCCAGACGGCTGCGCAGCCCTTGAGGACGTCGAGGATAAAAGTGGCCGCGCCTAGACCCTTGCCGCCTGCACGAAGCACATTGGTGGCGCCGATATTGCCGCTGCCCATGGAACGGATGTCCTGACGTCGGAAGAAGTGAAAAAGCAGGTATCCCGTAGGGATGGACCCCAGCAGGTAGGCTACGGCCGCAATCGCACAGAATGGAAGAATCACAACGAGAGAGTGTAGCAGGTGGGGGTTCGGCACTGGTGCCGGCACGTGCGGATTAGGGTGGGGCGCTCGCGCGCCGGGCATTCCAGTGATGTACGGTGCGACGGCCAGATCAGTTCCTTGACTAAATGATCGCTTTGCGGGCGCTGCGAACCTCGGCGGCAAGGACTTCAAGCATCTTGAGAGACAAAGCCGGATCGGAATGCATCAGGGCAGTTAGATCGGAATTGCTGACGAAGCTGACCTTGGCGCCGGCTCGAGCGAACGCACTGAGGGTATAGGGTTGATTGCTGATGGCGCCGGGGAGGCCGAGAATCGACCCGGGCCTGGCCTGCACAGCGAAGAGCGAGTGGCCATCGTGCGACATCATGCTGACGGTGACGGTTCCGGCGTGAAGAATGAAAACGCCTACGGATGGCTCGTCCTGCCGGAACAGCACGCCGTCAGTCCCGCAAGGAACAGGAGTGGAGCGGCCGCCGAGGGCGCGAAGCAGGTCCGGATGGGCGACAAACGCATTGGGGTCCAGCTGCATTTGCGGGACTTCCAGTGGAGAAGACTTCTTCATGCCTGTGCTCCGAAGGGCGAATATCGAAGCCATCATTTCATCAACGGGAGCCCAGGACGTGTGATACGTATCACGTTCTCTAGGTTAACAAAGCAGCAGAAAGATGCGGAGTGGCTGGCGCCGGGGCCACGGTGTGCACAGGCTGAAGGCAGAACGAGGGCCGTGAGGACAGTGGTGGCGAGTACCGTTCGCTAGACTGAGAGCAGGGAATCGAAGCAATGGCGGGCATTCTAAGCAAGATCGGCACCACGCTGGAGATGATCAAGTGGGAGCACTCGATCTTCGCGCTGCCGTTTGCCGTGACCGCCATGCTGCTGGCGGCGGGCGGGTGGCCGGGTTGGCGAACGCTGGCCTGGATCGTGGTGGCCATGGTGGCTGCACGGTCGGCAGCCATGGCCTTCAACCGGTGGGCCGATGCGGAGCTTGATGCCGGGAATCCGCGCACCCGGAATCGGGCGATTCCGGCAGGGCTGCTTTCAAAGCAATTTGTGCTGGGGTTTACATGCGTAGCGATCGCAGTCTTTCTGGCGGCCGCGGCAGAACTGAACCGGCTGGCTCTGGAGCTGGCGCCTCTGGCGCTGGCGGTGCTGCTGGGCTACAGCTACTTGAAACGACTGACGCGGTGGTCGCACCTGGGCCTGGGATTGGCTTTGGGCCTCGCCCCCTCTGCGGCGTGGATTGCCGTTCGCGGCAGCTTGGACCCGCGCATTCTGGTTTTGACCGCCGCGGTGACATTATGGGTAGGCGGATTTGACGTCCTGTATTCCTGCCAGGACTACGAACATGATCGCGTTGCGGGATTGCACAGCCTT